>Ga0209512_1000109_pt1 | contig 186344 bp, 212 predicted proteins | sample frozenSSSSmetaG_FD_184142 | JGI IMG/M metagenome (GOLD analysis project Ga0209512, IMG submission 184142) | Glacier valley bacterial and archeal communities from Borup Fiord, Nunavut, Canada, to study Microbial Dark Matter (Phase II) -... | ecosystem: Environmental > Aquatic > Freshwater > Ice... | reverse complement strand
GAGTAATTGGGTGGGTACTAGGTTTTGCCAAGACCCCACTGGGTGGGTAGGGTGCTGTTCCTACCCACCCAACGAGCCTACCCAGTGGGCAGGTGAGCCGGGTACTGGGTGGGTAGTGCGCAGCCTACGTGCCGTGGAAGACGCTGTGCGATAACAACGCTCGAGGACGAGTTCCAGCACCTCCCAGCACAGGCTCAGCTTTCCACGATTGTGCCTTGTCCGGCCCATCAAGTTGGATTGCCAACAGTGACATCAAAAAATACAAGACGACAGTCAGTGATCTGGGCCTGGCACGATCAAAAGATCTACTAGATCCGAGTGCAGAAGCGAAATCCAAGCTAGGTCCCCGCGCCCGAGAATTCCAAGCTGCACATTGTCTCCTCGGTATTCACGCACTTTCCCTTGGAGGCACTCGCTGTTGAGGCGTGCAACAATCTTACCTCCTGTCCTTGCTGCCTGCTGCGGTGTTTCTTGTCCTCTTGCAACTGTGATGTCCCTCTTGTGCCAGACCGGCACTGGCTTCTCGCGCTGGGTGGCCGGGATCTGCCCGTCCCAGTTTTGCCCCCTCCTCGCTGCCGCCGTGGATGTAGATCCTCCTCCATTATGCCCTCCTCCGGGCTTGATCTCTCTCCCCTCTAGCCTCCTTCCGATTTCCATAACCTAGTCCCGGATCTCCCTGATCGCGTGGGCCGTCGTCGCGTGGGCCGTCGTGCCCTCATCGGTGGTTCGTCCTAAACTCGCCTGGGCAGTCTCGAGGTCGTTCACCACGCTCGTCGGCGCACCTGTTGCCACTAGGTAGGCTGCGAGTCCTTTGGTCGCTTTGGACCTCGAGAAGGTGTCATTCGCTAGAATAGTTGGGAGCGAAGCGATCAGCCAAGGATCCGACGATTAAGGAAAAGCACAACGAACAATTCATTCGGATTTACGAATATGGCAAAATTCTGCATTACACTTTCTTGTCCTCCTGGTTATTCTCAGTTTCTGCACAAGCAAAATGGCCACCCTCACATTTCCACCTCGCCAATGCCTAACCTGTGTAAGCAGCGGCGCTGCGTGCGATGGGGGATTCTCAGTCTGTGGGGTTTTTCTCAATTTCGTTTGTCTCTAATTAGTAGCAATGCTGATACTATATTCTAGGCGCCGCGTGTCGCGTTAGCCAGCTGCCATGCCGCAAGCCTAATGTCAACATTGATGTCCCGTGGGAGAAGCGGCCCTTAGCACAGACACAGAGTCCTAATCCCCAACCTGCGGCCCCAGATCTTTTGTCACTCGCAAGCGGACACTCTACTTTTACGGAACAGTATATATATGAAGAGCATGGCGACGTCATTAGAGGCATAACACGGATCTACAATCTGCTATGCGACATGCAGTACCTCGACGAAGCTGAGATTCAGCGGCCTCCGCATCCTAATTTTCCCGCTGCAAAGCTCACTACCCTCGGAATTGAGGAAGAAGCCATAGCCCTCCTACGCTACTTTCCCTATATAATCGATCAACTGGAGATAACGCCTATGTCGCTCTCGTACTCCTACCTACACGGTAGCGACGAAGCCCGCGAGGTCCTCTGGGAACGTGGCAACGACCTCGCGCCATGGGCCGTACGCCTTGCAGAGGTCTGCACTATGCCAGGGCACGCATGGCCGGACCATTATTTACAATGTGCGCACGAAGACAGTTACGCAGTGGGCAAACAACGAGGGTGCATACATGAACGATCTGCCGACCATGCCTGCCGCGCAAATATTCGCGGAGTGGGAGGCTAACCTACGCGCACTGACCGAGCTGCCGCTGCGCTTGCGCAACGAACGCTCCGTCGTCTCTGAGCCGCCCGCCCCGCCATACGGCTACATTGACTACATCGCAAACGGGTATGCGGATCCACTGCGGCATGTCACCGCAGACACGGACCAATATTCCATTGATGGCTTTAACCGCCGTGTAGCGCGTAAGACAATGTTCACTGACTACGGCTGGCCTGGTGATTTCAGGGCCGATGAGTTTAAGCAGGCGCGCCAGGCGTGGATGACTCAGGATCGCTGCTTAGACAAGGACAGAGATTGCTCAATGGACAGGTCACTCGACGGTAAGAGAGCCGCATTTTAACGAATACTCGGAGTTTCTACGAGAAACAAGCCGCAGGCGCTGCTGCAATTATTGGACCAGGGGAAACCTCGTCTTCTCGCCTACAAAATCCACATATGCGCATTGTCAACAGACATACTGTGCACGGCACATCTTCCTCTTATTTGTCGTGTCATTTCTACAGTCTAGTAATAATGAGATAAAACACACTATGAAATTTCCTGTCAGGAAGAGTTTATTAATGCGCATGTCTACTAATGTGCTCCTCCTCATGCACATTTGCAGATGCCGCAGCCGTACCATGTGGCAGCTTCTGGATAAACCTCGGCGAAGACGGCAGAGTTGTTGTGATAGCCAGGAAGAAGAATTGCTCATAAAAAGCGGCGGTGATAAAAACGTAGAAGCATTGAAGAAGCCTACGACGGGACCGCTTTGCAAACAACAACATATTCGCAAGGCAAGCCCTCTGATCGTTGTCAAAACCAAGCCGGAGCTGGACGTAAAGTGTTGCGTGCCAAAGTAATGTCTTTGATTTCTACTGTTTAAGAATGCAGCAACAGCGTGCTTGTGCTCGATTCCATATATATCGCCAGGTACAATGACAAGAATTTCAGATTCATAGTTTCGGTAGTTTAGAATCCGCAGGTTATTTCTGGTAATATTGCACAATAGTTCATATTCTGGTGGTACGTTGGAGCCTTATGTCGATTGGTTTTGCCATTCTCATAGTGAGAGTGCTTTTGGATATCACCGTCTGAATTCGAATCTTCCGTCTCTGTCGACACCAAAGTCCTGATGTCTATGGATGAGCCTGTGCTCTTGAGTGGATATGGGTGTTCTTTAACCATGAAAGAATGAGGTTTCATAATCTCTAATCACTTTCAATCCTTCGTCTTAAAAATAGAAAAAAATATTAGTTTGTGTTATATATATATCCTGATGCATAAATAGTTAAATAATAATGTGAAGAAGGGGCCGACTTAGGAGTACTTATACAACACAGGAAGCATCCAATCGTCAGAAGTATCCAAGAGAAAAATATCCATGACTTCGGTTTACCCAATCCAAGGCCCCAGTGACTTATGGGGCCCATTCGGCTGATAGCCTCTCGCCTGCGAGTTTCTCACCCGCACCCCCGTTTCCATCAGCACTCTCATGGCCCAGCTAGCTGTAAGGCGCTCCGAATAGGTCTTCCACAACATTGGCATAAACTGGACGTCCTGCGTGCAATACAGCGCAATCGCCTCGGAAAGCGGCCGCTGGTTGAACACCTCATAGCTCCCGCCTTTCTCGGGAGCAAAGAGGTTCTTGCCCATCGTCTTCGCTGCAGTCCACGCCCTTCTCTCCGCGAGAGTGAGGCGTAGGTCATATTCGATACATTTTGCCAGACCCGAGAGTCGCAGTTTTGAGCGTCTCCTGGTTGCCAGCTCCATGAGCTGCAGATCCTGGACGCCAGCGAGACTGATTGCGAAGTGTGCGAAGAGCGCGTCGGAGTCATTGCGGACGTCAAAAAAGACTTTGGGTATGGCTTCTGCCTCTAAGATATGCTTGAGGGTTTGCCCCGTGGCTCCTGGGGTGTTGAAAGCCGCATCCTTAAGCGTGTGTACGTCGAGAAGATAAGTGCGGTTTTGGGGAACGACGAGAAGCTGAACGATGGAGACAGAGCCGTGCCGGCAGAGATTGACACCCTCGATATCTAGGTACAGTGATGGTGGACTCTTTGGCAGGTCCAACAAGGAATCAATAAGGCTTGCTACGGCCTGGACGGTGTCGATCAGATACCCAGAGCCGCATTTTTGATATACGATAGATGTGGACTGTAATTCTGCAGTCAGGACCGTGATGTCGTCTTTTACATTGCTGTCTGTTTCGGTTGCAGCTGATTGCGCTGAGTCTAAGCCTGTAAAATTAGTCTATTAGGTATGCACATGATAGGAACAGCGAAATACGTACTCAAGGAGGCCGAAACGAGAGTTTGAGTCTTAGTAACCACGGCTACCGAGTCATCTACTACCTTTGGCAATTTAGCACTCATTGTTAAGAATTGAGAACCAAAAATGGCAAGCTAAAGACAGACAATGGAAATATTCCATCGGCGTCCGAGTATATATATGAAAAATGCGCTCACGCCAGTCGTTACCAAGGCATGCTGCAAGGCGCTTCATGCATTTAGACTTTGGCTAGGGAGGTAGCTGAGGACCTTGAAAGGTAGCTACACCAGACAGCCTCATTTGCCTGAATCCTGGACGATAAAAACGCAGAATGCGAAATATATATACCTTGACCTCTGGCGGGATATGTTTCCACTCCTATTTTCATCCATGCAGATAACTTATGTGATTCATGGAGAGAAAAAAAAGCATAGACATAAGCATCTTTTTCATGTTGATTGAGGTGAAAGCATAGCAATGAAAATGACCCACTTGGGACGACTTGCTTACACACCATTAAGCCTCCAATGGTTATGTAGAGTGGTCAGTTATTGCAACATAGTTGGCGCTATGCAGATCTTCAAATATAGTCTTTTGATGGGGCCAATGATCTGCTGTTATGGCAGGGGGCTGTGCAGCGCTTGCCACGTCACGCATGCACTTGGAAATTGAAGTTTTAAGGTTTGATGGTGAGTTTTGATGATTTCAAACTTCGGCTTTTAAAACCTTAATATAATTTTTAGAGTTTGATCTGCATGCATTCTTGACCAAAAAAATCGTACTATCGACAACTTTTGAATGTCCCTTAAGGAGCGGGAATGTCCCTTAAGGAGCGGTTGAAACTTTTCTCTCAACCCTGTTCAAAAGAAGATGGACCTCCCTTTCATTCAATTTCTGAATAGAGGATTATTTATGCACCCCGTTAGAGCATTTATAATCTATGCAACAACCATAAAAGATAACATGTCTGTTGAACAGGCATCTTGTCTCTCTAAGGATGCCCGCCGTCGAATGTTTCTGATTTCATGGCCTACAGAAAGCCTACAGGTTGCATTAGGCCTGTTATGATAAAGTTTCCATAAGATTGATGGATAATGGGAGCCAATTTTCGTCGACTGTGCTGTGCATCTTGCAGAACAGACTTCTTGAGACAGGACCGCGATGTGGAGGATTTCAGCAGCGCTGCGAACGAAGGCCCTAATCAGGACACAAGATCCCTCCAGCAAGAATTATACTATTACTTAGCAAGGGAGTTTTCCATCAAAGTTCGTTAAAGGTCTCAAAATGCCATTTATGTAGATTGTTTACTGTCTACTTCCTACATTTTACCTTTCATTTTACCCCACACTCGCTGTTTCTAACTACCCCACCCTCCAGATCCGCGATAAGTTCCCTGATAAGATCCCCGACGGCTTCAAGCAGGCTCACCAGACATGGCAGGAGGATTATGGTGCTTTAGAGGAGGGGAAGATGCGGGGTGAACTTCTGAAGAGAAATAGAGGGCTTGGGATGAATATTCGAATTTCCTGCGGGTTTCCGCTGGCGATGCTGCAATGGTTAGCAGACCGAATATCTGAGGTCTAGTCTATTCCTCTCATATTGAGGAGTGCAATTGATGACGCAGGTTAGAAAGAATTGAAACCTTGCCACTTATGGAAAAGGCGAACTCTGTTGTTCTCATGAAAGCATCACTAGCTGCATGCTGAATAGGCAACTCCCTTTTATAACAAACCTTTCTAAAATCGACTACTATCCATTTCATTACAAAAGTACCACTAGTAAACATGTAATATATCCCCTATAAGGCGCCTTGGTATGACACTATGTTGAAGATTTGAGAGTTGACCAAAATGGAAGACTATCACCCCGCAATCTCACTAGCTTCCCCGCATCTTCCCCGGACTCTGCCCCACCATCAGCCTCCTCTAGATCGGCAATAAGCCCTGTGTACCCGGTAACCGAGATTATCACCCCGCATTCTCAATCTCCATGTTCCAGACCTATGGGGGGAATCTCCATATATCATCCCAAGTCCCCGAAAAAGGTTTTGGTATACATTCCCCCCTCCCCTCACTGCCAGCCTTCCCAGCACACGCCACCATGTCCGTCCCCGGCCTCGTCTACGCCTCCTCCTCGCTCACCTCTCCCCTCTCCCCCTCCACCTCCTCCTTCAACAAATGGTACAACGAGGTCCACATCCCCGACGTGCTCTCGCTGCACGGCACCAGCTCCGCCTTCCGCTATGCCAACGCAGATCCGACCGCCACGCCGCAATTCCTAGCCCTCTACCCGCTCGCCGACCTCGCGACGCCGTCGAGCGAGGAATTAAAAGCCGTGCCGATAACGCATGAGATTTTCCCCGCACCGAGCCATAATGCCAGTGATGTGGTGGAGTTTCGGAGTAGGCTTTATGAGCATATCCAGAGCTATGAGCCCGAGGATCAGCCAGGTATCTACCATCTCAACCCACGAAGTGGCCTAGTTGAGCTGTGATGGACAGCGTTGACAAAATCCATAGGACCGGGCGACCTGCTCTTCGCCGCAGCTATCACCCCCGCCACCGGCGCCGACGACGATCTAGATCGATGGTACCGCGAGGAGCATCTTGCGCTTCTCGCCGCATGTCTAGGCTATCGCAGGACGAGGAGGTATAAGCTGTTGCCGTTGCCGGGCGGGGAGGAGGCGCCGGAATATGTGGCATTTCATGAGTTTGATGGCGAGGCGTTGCCGATGGAACAGTTGGGAAAGACGGCGGAGACCGAGTGGGCGAGGAGGTGTTTGGGAGGGGCGCAAACGGTGGAGACGACGGTGTGGAAGTTGCTGGGAGGGTTTGGGGATCAGGAAACGGTTATCTAAGGGGTTTTGAAGAGGTGGGAATGAGAGAGGTCATGTGTATTTGCGCAGTTGGCAGGGTTTTGGAGGAGTATAAAAAAATCCCTGTGATGGTAAATCACATATATGATGGCATTTTCTGGTTAACTCCCACAGATTGCTACAGCAATCTCAAAATCGGAGAAGTCTATTTCTCGCTCGGTGAGTCTGACCCCATATATCTACCACCATCTCCAACCACATGACTGCGCCCTTCGATCCAAATTCTATAAATCTCACTCTCTCAAATCGGCAACGCTGGCATATCCACCTTTGATTTAGAAAACTTAGACTTGGCAACAAAAATAATAGATGTTGATGTTGCTTTAAGGGTTATGGCATGAGAAATGGTCGCTTCTCCCGTGGTGGTTTATTTCTCTAGTTGATAGTGTTGAAACTGAATCCAATTGGTGATTGAATTGAATTGATGAAACTATCTAATCTATGAATCTCTATTTGTATTCAAATAAAGCGTTTGTAAAAGAGTGTGTTTGCATGGGGGAATTGATTCCTCATGCACCTGTTCCGTCTCCCTCCTGTGAGCCATTTTCTCACGGGAACTATCACCAAACGGAGGATTCAGGCGCTGAATCCTCAGGGTCAACTGGGCGCCCCGGTGGCACCCACCCTTTATTTCAACAGATAGATGCTCTGTTTGCTCAAACTTGCTGATACCGTACACGGGAGGTTTGATGGATGACGAATGAATATTATGAGATTTTCCTTGTTATGCTACGTATAAATTATCTGATAAGAGACGTAAATTCCATTTTTCCGGCTCGAGTTCCTCTTCTCAACCTCTCCAACCGGCCCAGATTGCCCGCGCTCTCTTTCCCTCCGGCATTTTCCACAAAACTAGCCAACACTAACCTGAAATTTACTTCGCATGCCGAAAGAGCTCCTCCTGCGACTCAGCGGGCGCATCAATCCTCTCATTGAACTCATTTTTCGGATCAACCAGAAACGCAGAGCCTGAATCAACACATTAGTAAGGAGTCTTTAAAAATCAGGACCGGACAATCATATCATTTACCAACGAGAGCCATGAAAGTGAAGGAGGCGGCCGCAATCCACACGTAGCGGAAGGCCTCCATGGAGGCCACTTTGTAGGCGTCTTGGGATGCAAGAAGGATATCAGGTGTCACGCCTGGCACAGCCGCAAGTGCGGTCGTATTATGGGCGCTGAGTGCTGTGATAAGAATGCTGAGTGAGGAAGATGGGAGACCGAGCGGGAGGACGGCGTTGGCAAGGGTCGGATCAAGATTACGTGATAGTGTGGTTGAGAAGATGGCATTGACTATTGCGGTAAATCAATAAAGTTATGATCAGAAATACTCCCTCCCCTGTGGGGCCAAAAAAGGATGGCGGACTTACAAACAGCTAAACCAATGGAGCCACCGAGTGATCTCACTCCAATCATCAGTCCACTAGCCAATGAGATAAGCTCCGGAGGAGTGCAGAGCTGCGCTGCCGTCACGAGCGAACATAAACAGGCACCAAGACCCAATCCAAGGAATACTGGGTATCCCCACACCTGCTGCGACATCCCAGGCGTCGAAGTTATCATCAAAGTGAAGAAGATGAGAAAGCTGGTGAAAGCAACCACATTCGGGAGTCTGACAGCTTTGAGCCTCGAGCAAAACGCGCCAGCACCAATCGCACAGACACCGAACAGGATAAATGTGATGCTGTAGCGAATCATGATGATCAACGTGTCGGTCTCGTACATCGTGGCGACTTGGAAGGCGAAGTAGTTGTTGGTCGCGAAGAAGACAATACCTTCGACAAACACACAGGCAAGAGCGATGGCGAAGTTGCGGCCACGCCGAAAGAGATCGTGGTGGAACATGCCTTGCTTGGTGAATTTCGTCTCGTACAGGATCAGGGCGGCGGTGAAGAAGATGCCTACCAAAAATGTGCCGAGGACATGTGGATCTTTCCAGGAATAGGGATTCTCGGCCCAGGAGAGACCTACGCAGATGAGCACCAATCCTGCTGACAGAAGGAAGTAGCCAGTCCAATCGAGGAGATGTAGCTTCTGGGACAGAGTAAGGCTGATCTGCAGTTCTCGAAGAGGCGGGTTGTACAAGAAGACACAGATAATCGCTCCGATGGCGTAAAAGCCTGCGCCAATATACCAGAATTCTCGAAATCCAACATGGTTGCCATTCCTCGTCAAAGCACCGCCAACAAGTAGAGCCGTGAAACCCCCAGCTGCAGCTGCAACATTGACAAAGCCCTGAGCATATGGTCGCCATTTCCGAGGCAACACCTCTGAAGGCACAGCATGGTTGAGCGGCTGAGCGCCATACGAGATGCCTGCGATAACTTGCCCGGCTATTGCCACATTCATCAATGTTGCCCGGGAGATGATGATCGAGCCCACAAAGCCACATATTGAGGAGCCCACGAGAAACCACTTTCTGCCCCAGTAGTCGCCTGCCTGGGACACGGGGGGACTAAGAACCATGGTCAAGATTGTGATGGCAGATGCGAGCCAGACCCCATCTCCCGGATTTCCAACGACTGCACTGACATCTGTTTTGAGCTACTTGTTTTCAGTAGTTTGCCTTGCTATTGTACTCGACGGAAAAAGTTGCTTACCGCGCCTGCGCCGACGACATTGTACACCTGTGCAAAATAGTTGCAGCAGATTGCCTGAGCTGATCAGCGGTTGTATATCAAGACAGTGATTCATCGTCGTACCAAAACAACGAGGATCGTTTTGATATGTATATGTGCCTCAGCCTCCGCTTCACCCTCAAGAGGCACCGAAAGTCCAACGTCACGCTTCTCCAAGCTGGTACCGCTCCCCGTCGGATCTTCTGACTGCGGCGTGATGCTCATGACTGTATGATGAAATCTTTAGCAATAATTTCTTTGTTGTCGATGCTGAAGATCTCTCAGGGATGAATGTCAGAGTCGAAGCAGAAAAGTAGAGTCATTTGGTCCCTAGGTGACAAGGCGGACATCCGCGCATCTTTAAGGCCACCTCCCAATAGATGAGAGCGCAGTCACGAGATACCGGGAGCGTTCCTGTATCACACCCGGTCGTAGATCCATAAACTTGAGAATGTTCAACTCCTTTTTGACATCCGCCTGTAGAGCAGCGTTACACCGATGTCCGGCGAAGCGTTCACCGACGTACGGCATGCTTGATGTCTCACGCATGGAGAGGTTGATTCCACCACCAACTGGGCCGTTTTGGACTTTTTGGAAGATAGAGATTGCAATGGATAGAAAGCAAAGGAAAGGAGAATGTCTCTTGTTTCCCTTGTTGGATCTATCAAGGCAGTGTAGTATAAATGAACGAAGACAATACGAAGCGATAGCACTTCGAAAACGGGCTGGAATTGGCTCCGAAGATACGGTATTGCCGAGAAATCCGTGGGGAACAAGAATGTGTGTGCAACCTTCGTGGCAGCTATCTTGTGTGCGGCTTGCGGCTTGTTGATTGGTGTCGGTATTCAACGGTATATATGTGACACCTATGATTATCCGAGTGCAAGCCCTGTTAGATTGCACCTGGCTCACCAGAGAGGGAAAATAATACCCAAAAACATTTTGAAATCTTCAAGCGACGTGTCACAAAGTGTCCACCGAACCGTTGGGGGAAAAGATGGAGAGAAAGAATATTGTCGAAGTTCCCGCTATTAGTATCTCAAATCACCGGCGTCAGTCTGTAATCACCGGAGATATGTTGGATTTATCGTAAGTGAGCTGAGACCCGAATCAAATGGACTTCCCACAGGCAGACAGGCCGCAGCTCAACCTCTTTGTGCGTACTTGCCCGTTGGCTGTGTGGGGATCAACCTGGCAAAAAGATGTAGCTGCACCGCCATAGCAATCACCATAATTGGACGGCCGAAACAAACATGTCTACCATATCCGTGATGGAAATAGAGATTGTCTGGTCGATCAAGCTTGCTCTGCAGCGGGTCAGGGAACACGGTAGGATCGATGGCTGCGGTGACGAAGTCGGCGAAGATTGGGTCGTCTTGCTTAACGGAGATCTTTCTGTTGCCGTCGATGGTGGTGGTGCTTTGTGCGGTGACGGTGCGAAGATGCCAAATGCGAGAGTCCCGAGGCGGAAGACTTCGAGGGCGTACTTCCGGAGTTTCCCCAATGCTTCGGGAGTGTGTTGTTGTGCGAGTTTCTGGACCTCTACCCAGTGGGCCGTGTTTTTTTCCCGACAGGTAGAAGTCTAGCATTTGTGCAAATTGCGTCTCTTGCGAGCAAGTAAGTGGCGGAATAATTCCCAGACACATCTTTGTGCGAGTATAGTACAAGTATAGTACAAGACTTCGTCCAAGCTCTCCCCATCATCGAACATTCTATGTATTCAATGCATTCAATAGTCACGTAAAGTGTCTCCTTCGTACTTCCCATAGTCTCCTTTAAGTAGTGCAAGTGTTCCATCTTAACCGCCTCACATGATGCTGAAATGATCTTCTCTAAAATCGATGTCGAAGCTTTAAGGATCGGGCAGAATCGAGATTGAGAAATGTGTAAACGAAGACAGCAGCCATCATACATCCCACCTAACCCTGCGCCTGTGATGAGGCCTCCTTGCTCCTTTTAGTGGGATTCTGAAGATATGTGCGACGACGGTAGCATGAGAAGGGTCATTGAGCTGATACGTGTTATGAATATTCTTTGTATTCTGGCGAACTAGATCTTGTTGGAAGGAATTGGGATTCCGTGTTGGTGATGGCGGTCTCCGTGAAATGTGAGAATTTCGTCCGCGGACCAATGCAACCGCATCTGAGAGAATAGCTTTCGCAATCGTGCGGTCACTGCAAAGTCCAGAACTAGGCACCGTTCGAGGTGTTATGCGTGCTTCCTGCAATAGAGGTTGAATGATGAGATGAGGATGGACAGAGTAGAAGGTCTAAAGGCGAGATAGAAACGAGATGGGATTTTATATTATAGACTTATTAGACCCACTCGCAGTTTTAATAAATCTAGTCATGGGGGGAGAACAGTACTTAAAAGAGTCAGCTACTCAGCCACACGCTTTGAGGATGCAGTCCTCGTCGTGGCTCTCATCATCCTCGTGGTCATGAGAGCTCTAGCACTAGGCTGGTGGTGTCTGAGTGCTAGACCTTGCTTAGAGGCATATACCTACAGGCTACAGTCTCTGAGGCAGGATGGCCGGCACGTCAGTGTCTGGCTCACTCTCATTGCTCGCGCAGCTTAAGGTTAACTAAGTAGCTAGGTGGTTTGTTGACAGCTCTTCGCACCATGCTAGCGACTGCATTTAAACCCCCATTTTATATACCTTCCACGCGCCAGAGATAATGGGGCGAGCGAGTAGTGATGCTTGAACTCCCACCCTGACCGAATCGCTTGTTTCGGTATAGCGCCTCCGCAGCCAAATCAGGCCAATCACACAGCCGGCTAGCTCCCACACAGCCTAGCGTCCCTTTCCTCCCTCCTTCTGCTGACCCACGTGACATCTCTCGCCTGCAACCGAAGACAGCTCGTATTTGCCGATGCGTCAGCACAGCAAAGTAAGCAGACGTGCGGGAAACAAAAAATATTCTTCTTCTACTCGTACATATGTATCTCTGTCTGCTACTGTACATGTATGCAACGGATGGGCAAGTCGCACGGAAATGCTAAGATGTGGACAAAATGACAAGCGCGGAAATGGGAGGGCAGAAAGCGGGAGATGCTGCAAACAAATGCCGACGGGAGAGAGAGTGGCTGTGGAGGCGCCCGGGGTCGGGGTATCGATGGGCTGCTGGTGGATCGGAAGGCGCCGCCAGAGGATTGAGGAGTGGGATCGCGAATGGCCATGTCGTTGTGTCCGCAAGGAATGGCTGCCATGAGTCCGACTGACCGAGGCCGACGCAACATGGCGAGGGGTTCGACGCAGACAGCATGGCTGAAAGGGCATCGATGTCGCCCGAGATAGGAAGATGAAGATATCCCCTAGATCTGATCCACCCCCACCAAATCAGGCCACCCGATCCACGTCCTCTCTCCTCGGCACCAACTCATATCCAAAAGCGTCCTTCTCCCTCCTCCCCCTCACCATCCACGAACTCCACGCCCACCACAGGATCGCAAACACCACGCCCGCAACCGCAAACCCGCTCACGGTGAGCAACATCCAATGCTTGCCCATCCAGAAAATAGTCTGCGCATCCTTGCCATGCCAACTGTTCCCCGTCGCGATATTGAACAGGCTCCACTCGTTATTGTGATACTCGAGCGGCATCAGGATCCGCACATGCTCCTCCATCGGCCGCGTCTCGCGCTTGTACTGCTTCCACAGGATGCTGAGGAACAGCGGGCCCGTGCTGGACATGACGGTGATGTAGGGCATGCCGTAGTTGCGGGCGTACTTCTCGAGGCTGGTGATGACGCGCTCGAAGAAGGGGTGGTGCGGGACGGCGCCCATGGCGTCGTTGCTGATGCCCGTGGGCATCGTGCGGCGCAGCCACGCAGGGTACTGCAGCATGACGTCGAGGCGCCGCGCGCACCCGTCGTCGAGGTCGAGGTAGATGCCGCCGTAGTGTGAGAGGACGAAGTAGCGGATGGCGTCGGCGCGCTGGATGGGGAAGGGGTAGGCGTCGAAGGCGGGCAGGAACCAGGGGTATTCGGTGGCGATGAACTCGCGGGAGAGTGTGTCGGTCCAGAGCTGTGGGGAGTTCTAGGTCAGCGGTGCTCCTCTCTCTCGTCGGAATGGCCCTCGATAAGGCGGGGGATGGAGAGGGAGGGAGTGCCGGGAGCGACGGACCTTGTATTCATAGTCGGGATGGAGGTCGAGGCAGGATTTCTGCGACTCCTGCCATTGCAGAGGGATGGATTCGTTGATGTATGTCTGGTGGATTATGCGCGGGATGACCTGCCTGCTGCTCGGGTCCACATGCTCGCTGTCGGGCGTCATGATGTCGGCGGCGGCGATAGCGTCGGAGGCGCCATCGTCGAAGAGCAGGGCGATAAGGGTGCTGAAGGCATTGACGAGGAAGCAGATGACGACGAAGTTGATGAAGATGAAGATTTTCGTGCCTCGCCGCATCGTAACATTGAGGTTTGGTTTTCCTAGGAGGAAGTGCGGGGATGCGCCCGAAGGGATGGGTGGGCTGAGGTATATTGAGAGGTGGAGGGAGGGAGGAGAGGTCGACGAGGTCAGTTGGTGCAGTTGGTGCAGTAGGTACAGTAGGTACAGGAGATACAGTAGGTGCAGTAGGTGCAGTAGGTACAGTAGGTGCAGTACCCCTTCATGATAGACGCTACGGCAGGGCGAAACCTAGGTACAGTAGGTACGGAGTCGAGTAGGTGAAGATTTGCGGCGTGTCTGTTGTCCTGTCTGTTTGGTAGCTGGAGACGAATCGGCTGTCGGAACCACTTATGTATTTATGTACTTAGTGATTAGCGCGAGGTGTACGCGGCCTTGGTGGGGTGTTTGTGTTCGTGGTGGGGGGGTGGCTGGGATGCACAGCCTCTTCCATTATTCATTATTCCATTATTCCATTATTCCATTCCGTAGTAGTACTGATGTGGAATGCACTAAGTAGACTAATAGAGTAAATAGACTAACAGAGTAAATAGACTAATAGAGTAAGTAGACTAATAGAGTAAGTGTGTGTGAGGATCATGTGCACCATTATTACAGTAGTAGTATTTCCGATCGATTGCAGCTACATTATTTACATTATTATTTACATTATTAGATGACTTTATATGACTTTATTCTTTATTAGAACACATCAAAATCGTGAGGTAATACTGTAGGGTACAGTACCTGCCCATGGTACTCTCTAGCGTAGCACCCGCCTAACACACCCGTGATACGCGTAACGCTCCGTGCACAGCTAGAGGTATTGTAGGTATACGGATACGGATGGATGATCTCCGTACTCCTTAGCGTAATCTATGACCTATACATATCTTACCTAGATACATATCCACTCGCGTTAAACGCGTCAATTTGGCCATGCCACGGCTTTAGGGCTTCTGCTCATGCTTGTTGCCACCCTACGGTGGTCGAAAGAACCAGAAATAGTGTAGGTACAATCGTGTGCTTAAACCAATGTTTATAAAATCATCTACAAAGCTCAGTTACAATAAAAGAATATCAAGTTAGATTGAAACAGAAACATGTCAGATTCGATGTAGCTCTTCTACGCTCTTACTTGTGTGTCGCGAGATTCTGATGATGTCACGTGATAGTCGCGTTGTACCCTAGACCCAAATATGGTTGGTTGGTCGTTCGCACGTCACGTCGCACTTCGTGCTCTTCACTCCAACCTCCACTCTCAATGTCCAGAAGACGGTTCCCAGACGCTCAAGCATTTCCCATCACGACTCCGCAGCTTTCCTGAGGTGATGACCATCTGCAATGCTAGGATATTTCTGCTGAACAAAGTCGTCCAGAGTATTGTCACCAGAGAGGGCAATGGCCGAGTCATCGATGTCAGCCTAAAATATGTTCAGATTCCTTCAGCCAACTGCGAGGCTTAGACAATCTGTGCATTATGCTGCTTGTTGATGTAGAAATGCAGTATATATTACTGTAGCAGTGGGATTTATTCTTCTATTGTGCATATTTTATTAAACTATCTACGTGGGATTCTATTTATGTGCGTGCACTGTTGGCCGGCTTTTGAGTGGATATTTAGGTGAATATTCCCAAACCCTCTAACAGTTGACAGGATATGTAAACTTCTTTGGTGGAATCCCGCGCTCAACATATCCTTTCAAAGAGAATGATTCCATAATCATGTTCTATCATTTCAACTCATCCGCAACAAATATCTTTGGGACATTTGTGTTATTGAAGGGGAGTCAGAGACAGCTTCGAAGATTTGGTTAATTCAGGAACAACTGTCGCTGCAGTTCGATGATCAGGCCAAGCAGAGGCATGATATCTGATACACATTGCGAGATTCTCTCGTTATCTCTTGGCCCAATCGCCATCAGAAACCCGTACTTGTCCAAGGTTTCCCCTAACAAAGCACCTTCAGCGTATGCTCTTTTCAGATTCGATTGCTCCGACATCAACTCGTTGAAGATGCAAAAGAGATGATCTTTCGCTAGCTCTTCTCTCCGTTCTTCGCGAGCACTGACCGAGGGCTTAGCCAGGTCATGTCGGACGACGAAATGGCAGATTTCTGGCAAAGACGAGAGCTCGACCCCGAGTCTGCGCAAATTCTGAAGAACGCAGAACGCACCCTTGCGGAGTGTAATACTGGATCAGGACGTTGAGATCGATCTGCGGGAGTCCATGCCGAGAGTTCATGTCTGTTCCGGGAATGCAAGCTTCCAAGTCTGGACATGTCGTCTGGATCCTGTCTATCTCCGTCCATTGATCGCACAGGAGCGCCCACTTGCGGAGTTCTTCGTATGCAATGGCCACCTGCTCCTTGAGGATGCTGTCCCATCCGAACGATTTCTGCTCTTGCCGATCTGCTCCAAGAATCAAGTCCAAATGCACCTTTCCGATGTTATTCAGCACTCTGCCTACGCATTGCTGGCTGTCCTCTTCCATCGTATACCTAACGTAACCCGGATCCTCCCGAAGATCTCGCACATGGTCGTCTGTGGCAACTCTTCACGATCATCTTCAAACGCGAGAAATCCCAGTGACCAGGAACACTATAGATGGCGTCAGACATCAGTACAGATGGCGACTTGTCGAAGTTGTTGTTATTCAACATTAGTGATGGTTCTGGCATAATGGGCAGAGTCTCCTCGACTAACTTTTCCAAGGGGATGTCCTGTAGAAGCCCATGGCAGCAGCGAACAAGTAATCTCAAGACCCGTTCTTCCAACTTGAGAATCAGCATGTCAGTTCCTGTGTTCGCAAAATGATGCCCGGCTTTAATTCTCGCCTCGGAGCCACCGCTAAGGTGGAAATACGGCGCCCCATTAAACACGATCTGATAATCAGGGACATCTAGTACATCTTCTAGGCAGTTGATCACAGCCTCGTTGTCGACATGGATGAAGACTTTAGGCAAATGGCCACCACAGGACTTCAAGAACATCAGCAGATTCTTGTCTGCGCTCACTTGATTTTGGTTAATCCCAGGCCACATGCACGCCTCCCTGTATTCGTCTGACATGAATCCCAGATCATCACTTAAGTCTTTCGGCGCGCTCTCTTATCTTAAACAGAAGCTCGAGACCCGGTCTCTGCTTCTCTAGCATTCCAGGCCAGCCTTGGGGTAGGATTTCTTCCGCTGGGCTGTGGTCCTCTTCAGCCATCGCTTCTGCAGCGTAGGTTTGTAGTGCTCGAGGGGCTAGCTGAGATGGACGTGGTGGGCGATGCTCTCGCTACTATTTAGGGCGTGTGGGCGCAGTTGGGAGATGTTGAACACAATACAATATTGCGGGCACGGAAGAGTAAAGTGTGAAAGCTTGTAGAATTAATGTAACTTCCGAATCTAACTATTATGTGTGCCCTGCCTGTCGGCTATTGGCGTAGGTGAATATCATACTCTGAATTCACCATCAACAGGAGATTGTCCTGCATAGGAGTCTTGGGATCTCTGCAGGCAAGTCGAGGATGTTGTTAGCCGGGTTCGTTGTCGGTTTTAGACCCTGAGAGGAGTCGGTGAGATGAAAGTGTTGCTCATCGTTAAGAAGAAATACCATGTTGTTGGTGTTGGTGTTGGTGTTGCCCTTCTTTTCGAGTCATTGTATTGTTCTTTTGAGTGGCTTAAAACTGCTGTGAGATGAGTTTTGAATGTTTCTGTATAAACAGACTAGCTCCGTGGTTAAGACCATATATCATCACACTGAGGAAAATTAAAGAAGAAGACATGAATTATTCTCAATATCTTTTGTTTTCTGATATATATAATTTATAGTTGTATGTTTACAGCAAGGGATCTTCGATAGCACTGAAAGCTCGACAGAGTCCTCCTTCGCTCGACTTTTATTTATCCGCCAGAAAGGAACTAAAAGTCCATCCATATCCCATGTATAATAACTACAGCCTCCATGGGTTGAAGAAATATGATACGCAATTTCCGTCCGATGCGGCAGTGCGGTTAACGATGATAATTCCTCTTGAATCTCGAGACTTCTATTGTCTAGTCTCTGAAAGTATTTCTGTTACAAAGGGACGTTATGAGATATTGAAATTGTGGGGTCTGTCGATAAAATGTGAGAATTCCTCGGTTCGTTGAGGGAGTGGGAAAAGAGGTCAAGAGCAGCGAAGCTTGGGAATGAAGACTCTTCATGATATAGAATGAAATAAAACGATAGATCTTTGAATGAGGGGGATTGTTTGGGTTTTATATCCCTACGTCATAAGCTTGTTTCAAAGTCTTAACCGTCAATGCAGTTTGCTCATTTCTGGTGATTGCTGATCACAACCTCTGCATTGTTTTGCGACTTCTCATCAGCCTCAAAAATGTAACGCTGGAATCATTATGACATGACTCTTCAAAGCAATCTTAGCTCAAAGATCAACATAAAATCCAATGCAAAATTAAACAGTGTTAAGTAAAGTCAGGCTTTTCCTCCCGCAGTGGTCGTGTGCTGGAAAATACGAAGAAGTCGAAAGAGATCGAGCAGAAAGTGACTGAACCCTAATGTTTCGCAAATTTACAAGATCAGTTTAAAAATTATTTTAATAGATTGGTCGTGTTTAGAAGGTTTCAAGAGAGTGCTGACATTTGCCATTGTGTGAAGGAGAAATAGGAGAGGGATAATGTTTTGGACGTAAAGAGTGTCTTCATTAGCACAGGTTGAAGTTCAGAATTGATTGCTGAATTCTAAAGAAAGATTCTACATTTAACGAGTAATTGTAGATATTAATTGTTAGTTAAGATCCGCGTGATTTAGTCTAATGGCGATAATAAACTGGCCATAAAGTGGCTTGAGTTCACATCTCACTGAGTTTTAGACAAATAACAAACATCACAGGGGAAGTTTTTGTGAATTTATGTTATTCCATTGTGGTTGACTATGCCACTTGCGATATCCTTTCCTATAATTCTCCTCTTTAACCGTGCTCCTCGTCAAAAATAAAACTCCAGCTCTTTCTCATGACTGTTGATGAATTTCCTGATCAACGTCATGTTGATGATGTGCAATTTAAATCAACCAACAGAGCCCAGCTACTCGGCCATAATTCAAGCACATTGCTTTGCCGTCCATCTCTTTCATCATAAGCCACCTTCCAGTATCCACCTCATTCCTTCAAAACCTTCAGACGTCTCCCTGGTCCATCCATAAGCTCCGTTGATTCTCCTACCGTGGCGTCGTGCTGCCTTACAGGATATCTTCTTCGCTGGATGCAGGTCAGAAATTGGATGCTCCGGTAGACGTTCAGACGTATTGATGTGAACTGCCAGGCTGATCCCCAAAGCTTGTTCACCATAAAGCCAATCGCATGCATAGTATGAAGAAAAACAACCCAGGGGATCTCTCCAGGCGGATCGGAGCTCATTGCATTGAAGGATATCGTGGAAAAGACCTTCAAGGCGCATTTGGAAACAGCGAATACGGGTTTGACATCCACAGTATCCTCTGCGTCTACTATCGGTGCTTTGGAGAGTCCGATAGGATCTGGTTAATTATACGGTACTTTATGACCCTTGATCTTGGTCGGACTCGTGGGTTTAACTAAAGTTCCTCGTCTTTGAATGATCGTCCGCGGCAGATTCTAGGATGCACTGATATTCAGCCTCAACCTTTTTAATCGCTTTGGGAATCTTATATGAGTATGTTGCGAAGTCAGAGGCATGCATAATATTCCACAGTTACTAGCACTATCAACACGCAGATACAGGAAACAGTAGACTTGAGCAAGAGATCAGAGCCGTAGAATTGACCAGCGAAAAAGGTACCACAAATATAGTTCGCCCGGAATAGGCACCTAAGAATCCGGTTGCCCATTTCGAAGCTTCTTTTCTTTTTCCTAGAATCCTATGATCTCTTCCCTTCCCTCTTTTTTGCTCCTAAGCTGCCTACTGCCTGCTCGGCGTTGACCATAAATAATATTCCCCTAATTAACGTGTTGGTAAATTTAAAAATTTAGAAACAGCGACCGTCCCCGCCGCGGGCCCACCGCAGAGGGTTTAGAGATTGTCACTAATGTTGTGTAAATGCCGTCGAGACGGTCCCGAGTAAGATGTGAAGTTACATATGTCGCCTCATACGCCCTAGTGAGGGCATCCGCGGCGCTGAAAGGAACGAAGCGAGGTGAAGTGGCGAAGCGTGAAGTGTTTGCGGGCATCATCTCCCGCCCCGTCTCAAGCGCCTTAGAGCTGAACTCGCTCGCGACCCTAGGACAGGACAGTGCGCTCCGAACTCTAAGTTGCTGGCGCCTAATCGACAGAACGAGACGAATGAGATGATGCCGGCATGGGTGGGGAGCAAATGCTCTTTACATAACTAGGTAGCCGGCGCCGAAGTTTTCGCGTTGGAGGGTGCAGGCGGTGCCCTGCCGTCCTTGGCCTGGCCTTGAACCGTGCAGAGAACGCCCGTGAGGCCGTCATAGAAGTCTCTCATGTTGACTCTGATGTTGACTCTCAAGACAGCCATTGGAGTTGAATTTCTTCAAGGACAGAGCATGTATAGTGCAGATCCACGGTATGATTCGAACAGGAAAGGCACGCCTGGCCAAGTGTTCGCCTCTCGTGAGGTTATCATCTCCGGCGACGCTTTCAACACCCCTCAAATCCTGAAGCTTAGTGGAATTGGTCCTGCGGCTGAACTCCAGAAATTCAACATTCCCGTAGTGGTGGATCTTCCCGGTGTCGGAATACACATGCAAGACAACTACGAGGGAGGAATTCTGGGAACCTTCAGCAGGGCTATTCAGGGGGGTTTCTTCCACCTCATGTGGAAATCATCGGTTGCCAAGCTTAGGGACATCTACTTCTTCTGCCGCGCGTTCGCCTTCGAAGGTTTTTGGCCAGGATTCCCCACATCGTATCCAAACAACTATGAATGCGCTTTTGCCCATCTGGGACCACGCAATATGGACGGCAGAGTTATGTTGAAGTCAGTGAACCCACAGGACACGCCCGACATCAATCTCGGCTTTTTTTCTAAGGGCAACGACGAGGATCTCTAGGCCATGCTGGAAGCAGTCAAGTTTTTTAGAGGCATCCTTGCCAAAGTGTCGGGCAACACGTTTAAGGAAATGCATCCTTACACTCAAACAGGTTGTACGGACGACTCACAAAAGGACTACCTCAGAACACATATTTACTCGCACCACGTTACCAGTAGCTGTGCCATCGGCGCTGATAGTGACAAGATGGCTGTGCTGGACTCTAAGTTCCGAGTGAGAGGCGTCAATAATCTCCGTGTCGTCGATGGTTCAGCTTTCCCTCAAGTGCCAGGAGCCTTCCCTGTCATGCCGACATTTATGATAAGTGAGAAAGCCGCCGAAGAAATCTTAGCTGCGGCTAAGTAAAGGAATGGATATTCGGTTCTCAAACATAACATGGTACAGGATGTGGAAGAGTAAGGAATGGGTACACTCTCATTTAAATATATGCAATTTTGAACAGCAACGAGAATGAAGGACACGTTATGTCAGAGTCATGCTTTCTGTATAAATTTCCAATAGGCTGCCTTCAGCTTTGTTTATTATTTCATACAGACTCTACAGATTTGTGACCTTCATTTCTTGGCTGCAGAGACCCCCCCCCACAACCACAATTCCCAGACCCGTCTCCTCTGCTTCTAGATGTACCGCATTTCCCCCAGATGCTGGATGAGAGCCAGTAGTTTGGGTGGAAGCATGAGTTCCCTGTGGGGATACATGACTAATGTTGTTCTGTTAACGCCAGGTGATGAGATGAAGTAATGCTAACATTATACCACGTGAAATCCTCGACACATGATGTTTATTGGTTGTCGACAGTTAACTAAGACGGACGGGTTGGAAACGGAAGCCTTCTCCGTAGTCTAGAGACTATTTCAGCATAATCGTTCTCGTTTTCTGCTGTTACGATGCCGTGCCTGACGAAGAAATCCAGCATCACCAGTGCACTAGCCGGCTTCCATCTACCTTCCCTCATACTCTCCATAGCCTCCTCCATCGTCATCAAATGAAACGCATGGACATCATCGTCGACCACCTTAAAAACCGCATCCTCCCCAACTTCGAGATCATAACAATACAACAGCCCCGGATTCATCAATCCCACCTCCCCTCCAGCCTTCTCATCGCTGACATTAAAATAACCCACCGTTCCCACCGGTTTGGCCTGTTCTCTTACAACCCGATCGTCCAGTCCCGCCTCTTCCTCCGCTTCCCGCACAATACAGTCAAATGGCATCTCCTCCGCTGCAACGCCGCCCGCGACGCAATTGTCGAGCATCCCGCCATACGTCGCCTTCTGTAGCCCTCTTTGCGGAACCCAAATTTTCAGTCCTGATGGCGAGCGCACATAGACGTTCATGTGCGCACCGCGGCCAATGATGCCGAAGAGCGAGGAGGCGGAGCGCTCGATGGCTACGTCGAAGCGCGCGCCAAGAATCGGCATTTTCTCGTCTCGCTTCTTGCCGAGACGCGGGAAGGTCTTTTTTTCTCGCGCAAGGTCGAGGAGAGAATCGATGGAATGATTGCATTGGGCTTCCCAGTCATTCGCGTTGCGAGGGATGAGATGGATTTCTCGGCGTGGGGGTTCGCTCAGTCTGAAGTCACGTGTCCAGGGCATTTTCTTTGCGATTGAGTCGAGGAGGAAACCGTGAGGGCGGTGGTCATGAGGAAGGAAGAAGAGCCATAGGGAGGAGAGTTGGTAAGAGTAGGCAATGTTGTCCCACAGATCGGCGTAGGGGAAACTGTGGGGATTAGTCAGTGAGGGAAAAGGAAGATGGAACCGGAATGCTGTCTGTACTTATCGCAATCATTGACGACGTCCAAAAGACTTCGAACTGCTTCTTTTTCATCCATCATATAGGGCCTCTGGGAGACGTAGTTTATGTAGTATAAGCCGTTTCTCTGGATGGGAGAGGAGTGAGGACCGACGTTATAGACGTTATGGCAAGCTCAGAGTAGACTGTGGAGACGAGATCTCGCATCAGATTAGATCGATCGGTTGAGATCGTCGCTGATAGCGGAAGATTTATAGAAAGCTACCCGGCAAGCTGTAACCCGGCTGGACACCTCAGGCCGGCCTGCCCTCTCCATACATAAATAACGACCTCAGATCCTCAGCCGGTTCCTTCTGGAGGATAACATAACAGCATGTGCGCCAAAACATCAAATCAAACAACGCGGTCATGTTTGTTTGTATGGTTGCTTTCTCTGAAAGAAATCATCAACTTCATTCACGAAATTTGAAGATCTATTCCACTCATTTGGGTGCAAAACTTCAATCTACTGTCGATTCTACGCTGACCATTACAGCTTACTGCTTCATTTCTATCTTACTTTTGAGCTCGGATTCCTTGAACAGGAATACTCTGCAGCGATGTATTTTCCAAAGGAGCCAGAAGATTAGAATACTTTGGCTGCAGTTGGTACATTGAATAATAATTTCCCTACCACCATTGCGTACATCCCTACCAATCTCTCTTCTTCTGCCTTATTTTGAATATGCGTCCTAACAGAGCTCATAGACAGTTTAGCTCGGATGTCGTCTAGATTACTTGCACTCAGCCAATAAGTCCAGATGCGCCACTTGTGGCCCGAAAGCTTCCTCGAGCTTTCACTGTGTACAAACCGCTTCTCTGTCGCCGTTCCGAGTACTGAATAAAAGGCTTAGCAAGCCAGTCGAGATGCAGATGATATTGGACAATCTCACAGATACAATCTGAAGAACATTCCCATACCCGAGGAACTTTGCAACACAGATTGAACACCGGCATGGCTTGAGTCGGTTCGAGCCTTTCTTGTTGGCTTGGCCGCCGACCAAATCGATACAAATGACAATGAGGTTGCTGAACTCGGGCTTAATGAGTGTCGCGATTATTTTGCCACAATTGCGGCTGTTCGCTTGGTCTCCATTCTGGGAAGACACATCAACAGGTTTTCACTTATCTGGTTTACGTGAGAGGAAAGGGAGCTTTCCGCATCAGACGAACTTCTAGTCATATGTCTTATTATCAAGTTTTATTCCTTTAAGCTTGGTTTATCGTCACATCCTACATTGTTATGGAGAGGGAAAGGAGAGACGTTGGAAGAGTCTTGAGGTTGGGACTACGTGCTGCACTTTTACTGGGGGGCAGAATATCTAGCAAGGTATTTTCTGCCTCTTTAAACTTTCTTGCACAGCCTAGTTCCGTATTCAAGAATAGTCCAATGTTCCGTCCTAGGCGTGCTCTTCGCATAAAAAACACCATTCGGGTCCCACTTCTTGCGCACCTGCAACAGCCGTGGGTAATTCGCTCCCCAGTACGACTGCTGCCAGTTCGGCTCATTGATATTGGCCTATTGCAAAAAATGCGGCGTCAGTACCGCACTTCCTTATTGAACCAATCCAGCACAGATCCATGTCATAACGTTGCGTGAAGAGAAGGGAAAGATTGCATACCTCATTCACATAAGTTGCCGAACTAGGGCTCGCATCCCTCATCAGCTTATCGACCACATCCGTCAACCTCCTCTCCGCATCTTGGCGCTGCTGCCACGTCAAGCCCTCGGGCATGCCCATAATACTGATGCTGGCGCTCACCGTGTCCCTCCACGCGGGGTACATCGCGTTATCAGCAACCGGTACGGCCTTGCCGGGCCCCACGATGTGGCCGCCGATGGCCGTGAACGAGGAGCCGGAGCTCGCCGCCAGCACGGTTTTATATGCGTTGACGATGGCGTTGCCGTTTGATGCAATGTCTTGCTTGGTGAAAATGCGCCCGCCGGACATGCCTTGGAAGCCGGTGGTGTCGTCGGCAAAGAGGGCTATGTAAAGATCGTAGAAGGTGGAGAATTCGCGGGTAGTGGAGGTGAAGGGGACGTTGTCAGCCCTGAGCTTGTCGAAGAAGGGTTTCACGACCTGGAAGGGGTAAATAAGAGGGGAGGAAGAGGGACGGCAAGGATACTGACGGCTTCGAGCTTGGCTTTGTTCATATTTGGCCCGGCAATTGGCTGAAGAGAGAGGCTGCCAGAGGGCAGTGCATACCACACATAGATGCCGTTGTCGACGAAGTAACTGGCCATGTTGTGGAAGTCGGCAAGTCCTTTCCAGAAGAGATTTTGGTCCCAGGTATTGATTGACAAGGTGATACCTGCAATTATCAGCGCCTGTCCTTCGCTCTTGACGCTCCTCTCGTCTGGTCTACAACTATGAAAACTCACCTGTCGAAGGCATCTCAGGGAACGTCTTGATCGTTACGGAAACAACGACGCCAAAGCTTGATGGTCCGCCACCCTTCAGAGCCCAGAAGAGATCCTGCCGTGACAACGTCGAAAGAAAGTGCCTGGTCAGCACCTATTCCAATTATCAGCTCCGACTCAAAATAGCCCAAAATAGTCGACCTTACCCATGCCAAAATACGAGGCCAGTGGGCCATGGCCTCCTCCTTGGATATATCCTCCAGCCAATCCCACAGTCTTTACAGACGTCAGCAAGTCGATCGCAAAATTCAAGAGATCTAGAAATGTGGACACTCACAGCGCACTCTCCGCCCACCACGACAACCTTCGGATTTTGATTGTACGCCAATTTATACAGATCTGCCGTCTGCATACCCGCCCCAATCGTGACCGCACCTCCTGTCCAATTTCCCGGTCCGGTATATGCCTTGATCCAAGTCATATCCTTAAAATTGTGCGTATTGATTGCTAGTGCGCCATAGCCAGTTGAGCGGCCCATAAAATCATGGCCGGTGTTGCGGATTATCAGACGCAGGTTGTTGGTGCGGGCAAAATTGACGCCAGCTTGGATGTGCTCTTTGGTCTTGGCGACTATGGTGTATTCGGGCACAAAACTGAGACCGCAGATGGAGTTTTGGGTTGAAGAGGAGGGGTTGCAGGTGTTGTTTGTCCAGTAAGGCCAGAGGTTGGTGGAGTCTTGGTTGATCCTATTGGGCGTCAGTAACCGCATTCTTCGTTGACTCGAACCATTACTGCTGGAAAACAAGATAAAAGGGATCGAGGAAGGCACGCACATCCAATCTCGAAGCTTCGAATTCGCTTGTGCTGCTTGACAAGTCTGGCTGTTATATGTCGACAGCCCATTGTAGCTCCGATAACAACTCGCCCCAATAGGAGTCGTCGCGCGCAGATTCCCGCCTACGGCTGTATTGAGAGTCGCCGAAGCAGAGGCACTGGGCCAGCAGGAGTCGGTCTTGTAGCATTTGCAGGCGTAAGTTTGACCGTTGACTACTGTGATTGGAGCATTGCTTTGGCGGTTGTCAAGGATCGGGCCTGCGGAGACTGCGAGGAGTTGGGAGAAAAGAGGGACAAGATGGATGAGCTTCATTGTGGAAATTCTGATAATTGATGCTCATAACATCTGGAGGGATTCGATGGGGTAGACAGGAAAGTTATAACTCTCCATTGCTAACATCTCACTTTTAGCAATACTGAGGTATGTTCCCATGATTATTTTTCTCATATTTCACTGTATTTTCCCGCAGCCGCAGACGATATTTCCATAGCTTAGTTACATCGCACTTGGAATAATCTACAGAACGCGGGGAAATATGCTCAATCCGTCTTGCAGGAACACCGAAATACGACATAGTACTCTCCCCCATTCTCAAAGATCGTCGGACCAGTGGAACGTGGTTCTGTTTTCGAAGTATTTCATTCGTCTGATATCACGTTTGGCGAATATGTGAGATAAGATAATATGGCCTGCGTTCCTTTGTAGGCTGAATCAGGAAGACTGGAATACGACGTTACGCATGAGCCGTCAGGGCTATTTACCCAATTCGTATTTGCCGAGAGCATGTGACGTACTTGACACTCCGGCATTGGGATATGCCGAAATGCCATTGTGAGGAGGGGAATGGATATTAAGAAGGAAGGAAAGAAGTCGAAGAATTTGTAAAGCCTAATATGACTGCATGTTCATTCACAGTCACATCTCCAAATAGCATCGGACAAGCTTTCGTGATGCGACGACCGCTGGCAATGACATTAATTATAGTGAAGAGATGCACAATTTCAATAGCAAACCTCGGTTTAGTCCTAAGAATGACAATGACTTTTGTAATTTTAGGAGCAGATACGTCTTTTCATTCCAGTAAGTAGCAAGCTTGGTGAGAGAATGGCCTTCATTTCAATACCAAAACCACAAGAACTAACTACAGCAACCACGGGAAAACCCTTTCGCCTCCGAAAAATCTCCGAAAAATCTCTCGACTTTCCCCCTTTGATATTCACATACCAGCTCCTCTCTCCTAGAGTCTCAAATCCACCTCCTCGCCGTGACCACCACCGTGGTCGGATTCGGGGTAGCCGTGAGCCTCAAAGACATGCACCTCGTCGGCTTCGGGGGCGCCCGACTCCTTGTAGAAGTGCGGTAGTCCTTCATCCATCTTCATCAGCATCTCTCTCTCTCTTGCCACACAGCAACAGGGCAAAGGAGAGGGACGGAGGTGCATCGATGTGCTTACCAGGCTGGGAAAATGACGTCCCGCTATCGTGAGATTCATTGTTGTGGATGGAGATGGTTACACGAGACCGAGCGTGGTTAGTTTTGACTGCAAAAGTAGGTTTGAAATTGGAGAGAAAAATAACAGGGAAAGAGAGGTTTTAAGTCAATTGTTGCGGAGGTAGTTCCTCCTTCCTTCTGAATTTGGATTTTGGAAGAGGGATTACTTGCTTAGGTCGGATAATGCTCTTGCTGTTATGTTAACCTGTGGATTCCTGTTTTAGAATCGGCATACCGGATCTCCGTAAGATGAACGAGAAAGAAAATATACGCCCAGATGGAGTTCATAATAGAAATCAGACTATAATGAGAGGTCTTCGACTGAGACTCTCTAATAGACGCGCATCGCCTCATCCTTGCCAGATAATTCCAATTCACGCCTTCTCGATGGTATATATCATGAAGGAATCTATGATATCAAATCACATACTATAGAGAAGATATGTTAAGTAGTAAGTTTGAAGATATGAAGCTCTTCTCACAAGCTCTAAAGCCCAGAGTCCAGGCCAATGCCTTTTCAGGGGCTAAATGTTGGTTTAAGGTTAAAAAGTGGAGAGACCGGCAGCGAGCTGCTCCTTCGGCATTCTGCCTGTTTCAAAATACCGATTAGGCTGTTTGTGTGTGCTGGCTCGCGAAGGTAATTTATCTGCGACTGCTGCGTGAGGCTGTTTGGGGCGGATAATTTGGACATGGCGATGGAGAGCACAAGCGCAGATGCTGGGCCGATTTTGACGTAGATTTCGAGGGTCTGAAGTCAGGGGAAGAATGCGAGGTTTTGAACGGCACTTTTCTGAGTAAGAGCACAACGGGTGATGATGGAAACTTGTCTGCGCCGAAGCAAAGCGCGATTGCGGATTGGGGATGCTTCACGTGAGGGCTCACATTCGCAGTGGAATTGAAGGAACTCTCTTGGTGCTCGACCACTGAGAGAAGCACAACTCAACGAAAGTGAGTTACGATAAATACGATATCGAAGACCTGACATCGCCAGAATTTCAGTTTCTCAATGTACTTCACTCGTCTGTCTTGTCTTTTCAGCCTCCACCTTATACTTCGCCCCGCTGAACACCCCTCTGTCCCTCGCAAACCACCAGAACACACTGAACATGAACAGCGGCACTGCACCAAACACAAGACATCCATAATTCATATCCTGCGGCACCATGGACTGGCACGGCGAGAAGAACAGGAAACGCTTGTGAAGACTGTATATGCCACCGTCAACACGTTCAGCGCTATTGCGAACTTCCCGAGCGAGAACGAACGCTCAACGAGCGGTGGCCCTGAGTAGCAGCGCATGATCAATAGGATCAGCGGGATCAGGTACCAGATGTAGAGGCCGAGACCCCTACAATGCCGTTGAAGGCCGTGATAGAAAGAGCCGATGTTCATGAGTGCCAGCAATAAGATGATGCCTGGGCTCAGCAGCACCGATCGCAAAGGGGATGTCGAATCACGGGCTGATCTGCGCAAAATACGCGGAAAACGGAATCCGTCCACGGTAAATGAACGAAACAGAGACCATGATACCAACAGCGGCGTGGATGCTGAGGATGAAGAGCGCGATGATCATTGCTGTGATGCCAGATTGGAAGCCGACGGCCGAGAGGAAGATCTGCATGAAGGGGAAGCCTGAGGGGGGTGCTGAGGACGAGATCGAGGTCAGATAGACGGAAAAGAAGAACGAGCATGAAGGCAAAGCCCATGACGCCGTTGATGAAGATAGTGTCGATTAAATACGAGGGAGCTGGATGGCTAGCTGGTCGGGGGACCGCTACATGGATGTTAGACGCTGCATCAGAAATATTGTTCATGAAAAACGACTGGAGCGGAGAGTGATAGTGCTATGAACTCATCAAATGCGTTGCGCCGTCATAATCAGACATGCAGTAGGCGTCGCCGAGCAGGCCAATAGACCACGCCAAACCACCGTTATCCGAACTGGAGTTATTCTGAAAGATCTTATATCTTCTTCCAGTCTGCATCGGTTTTGACTGGTCGAATTTGATCTTCCTAGACCTGCTTACATGAGAATCTAACATAATGCAGCTGTTGATAGTGCTGTCGACATATGAGGGTTATCTGTTGCCGTATCGAAGTCAAAGCGACATATCTGCAATTACCAAAGATCTGTAGCTCCGTTCCAAGCATGAGACAAATAGATTCTGAACCCACCATAGTATTCACGTCGATAGACCTCGTGGGAGCTTTAACTCCAGCGCGCTGGACATATTAAGCTGGCTTCCCACAACTTCAAGAGTGATTCGTGTTATAGTGGCCCAGCAATGCCGATATGTTCTGAGCGATCTCGTTCGCATGTGCACCGCCTCGATGGTGAGACCATATCCATGATTGTCGTGAGAGGGCAAGATTAGAGGACTGAATTCTTTGGAATTTATCAGCTCGAGATGAAACGGCGCTCCTCTCAATGGTCTAGGTGAGAATGATAGGTTTACAATTGCCACATGGACAGCATGGAGGATGATCAGGTATGAAGCTCATGAATATCAATCTCTAGAACGAAGAATAAACCAATCTCCTACCCTTCCCGTGGGCTCAGTGATGAGAATATATATTCATTTCCACGTCAAATGAGGCGCTGGTTGAGCCGCTGGTGTTAAGGCGGGCGCTGATGGAAGGAAGATGCGGATGTTGCTCTGGTTGGTTGATCTTATGGTGAAGTTTTGTGCTGATGGAGTTTCTAGGTGTGCTGATTCTGTTTGATATGATGGTTGTATGTTGAATCATGCAAGAGGAATAAAACTGCTGAAAGGGTGAATTGATATTCACCTACGCTCGCTTACCCCTCTATATCGTCTTAGAACTCCACACATATTTTTTCTCCTTAATCACAACGATATCAACTCTGCTACTCTGCAGCGTAACAAAAATAACAACACCACTTCGGCAACTACAACGACAGTGTCTGCCATTCCCCGACTAGCCCCTTATAATCTTCCGGCCCATACGGCCGAAATAACTCTCTCCAGCCCCCTTTCCTATGAACCTTCAACCCCAGATCGCCCAACAACAAATCCAAATACGGCACCGCATCAAACACAAAATCCGGAAATGTGCTAAATCCCTCCGGATATCTCCACTTCGCATACCGGCTATGCAGCACACTCTGATACCTCACCAGCGCCTCATCTTTTGGGATGTTCACCGCGCCCTCCTTCCCCGAGAAGTACGCCGTCACCCATAAAGCCTGCGCCTGCGCAATGATCGGCACCGAGATCGTGAGCATGTATCCCATAAAGGCAATATCGCAATCCTTGACGGTTGAGGGAGGCACCATGAAGCGATAGTGCGTGAAGGACTCCTGTCTCTCCTCCGCCACGGCACCAGTTGGGTCGCTGAGACCATTGATTTCAGTCATCGGCCTGTAGTGTTTCCTCGGCTGAGGTTGTTCTTTCAGGCGCGGGAAGCGCGTTAATATCTCATTGTCTGCCTTTTTAGTAAGTGCCGGAACGTCGGAATCCGCGCCCGGAGGATGCGGGAGGCCTAGATCAAGGTCCGCTGGCAGGAAGTCGAGGGCGGGCGTGTGGCGCCAGCCCGTCCCACACACCAGGGCGTCGATGGCAAGTTTCTCTCCGTGGTTCAATTTCACGGTGTTTGGCGCCAGACCCTCAATGTCGGCGATGTGCACGGAGACGGTGCCGTTGCGGACGAGCTCGAAGAAGTCGGTCTCGTGGTTGAGAATTGATAGGCCAGACGCACCAATAAAGAAGGCGTCGGACCAAGGCTTCAGCTTCGCCATCTCGGGATGGGAGTCGTATTTATTAAGAGTACAGACGTCATTCCCGAGGATGGCCCAGAAGGCATTTGTGAGACTGCGACCGAGCGCGGTGCCATGAAAGAAGGAGCGGATGCGGGGGTAGCCATCAGCGCCCCCCCAGATGCAGGGGGAGAAGAAGGTCAAAAAACGGGTGTGGATGAGCTTCTCAAGCCAGATTTTTAGGGGTGTGACATGCGTCGGAGCCATCCAGGTAGGGCCGTGGCCAGATTCTTTTGATATGTTAAGGCAAAATGGGAAAAAGGTTAGAGGGAGAGGGAGAGTAAAGACGAACCTCGGATAATCCACTCAACTTTGATCCCTTTACTTGCGTATTGATAGACGGCATCCCAAGAGGACTTTGTGCTCCCAAAGACCGCAACGGATTTTGCACTTTCCAGAGTACCGGAGTGCTCTTTGAAGTCTTTTATATGAAAGATGGGCGCCCCAAAAGTCTCGGAGCCGGCAAATTTGGGGAGGAAGGCATCAGATGTCATGCCTGTGGCAGCAATCAACTTCTTCGCCAAGACCTGCGAAGTTTTGAGCGGTTCATGGTCATTAAAGCAGCGGGCGATGGTGAGGAGCCATCCTTGGCCCTTGACCTTCTCAGCGCTGAGGACCTTTGTCTCTAAGCGGATTTTCGGGGTGATACCGAAATGCTCAGCGTAGTCTTTGAGATACTGATGCACGACGTAGCCGGGTATATGCTGGCCCCACGTGACACCATAGACGGCGGTGTCCATGCGGAAATCGCTGAACTCGTAGGTGCCATAGAGATTGTTCGTTTTGAGGCCAGGATAGACTCTCCTATCGGCCCATACCCCGCCGATTGTCTTCTCCGAGTCGAACACTGCCACGCTTGCACCCGGATTTACTTCGAGATACGTTTTGGCGGCTACAAGGCCGTGGTAGCCTGGAGATGGTCAGTGACGGCGTTGCAGATGATTGCGCTCAGAGGGCAGACCGGCGCCGATAATCGCGAGACCCAATGTCTCCGTTTCAGCCATGCTCCGAGGTCGATGGAGATGTTCCACTCGTGAGACAGGAGAGCCGAGACATGATGGCTTGAGAGCAGTTTATGAAGGGCTCTTTATGAGGGTGGTGTGAAGGATTGGCCAAGATGGCTGGGGTCGGTGAGTAGTCAGCACTGAGCATCAAGGGATATTGTGGCTATATTTATTAGGCCAATGAGAATTGCATGCAAGCTGGCATGGGGGTCGACAGGGAGGTGATCAAATAACTCAAAATAAAGTAGAATGTACATCTAATTTTTACAAACTCATGTTGATTTTGAGTTTATATTATAACATTTCTCGGTATTTGTTATGATTTGTGCGTAGCGTTTTACAATAGGAGCACCTTGCATTTGCCATGTCGCTAGCTAATTGACTACCACCCCGAATATAGTCAATACATATGACTACATTGAAAAAGAACATGAAAACTGTTTATAAGATATGCAATAACAACACAAGTAAGCAGAGGAGGTCCTTTTTTTGCACTGAATTTGAAATCTTACTACTTTGTTATTAGAATGTTAATAACCCTTAGCAATCTTAGCCTTGCGCATACCTTAACTTCTCGCGTCAACGTTATCACGAACATACTGTCGTGACATTAGTAGTTGATTAAACAGCAATAATCATGAAGTCAAGAAAAAAATTTAGGGTCTAGATCTTAAAATTGTAAATAGGCTTAACATCTAAACCACTAATTTTCGCATTATGCTATTACGTTTAATGTCTGTACTTTGTTTGTATTTGTACTTATGATAATTTATAGGGGTCCTGCTTTCGCAAGGAAATACTAAAATGGGTAGGGCTGAAACAGTGTTCAATTGTTTTACTCCGTAAGACACACGAATTTTCTACCTTAACTTGGCATGCATTCGTCTGAAGTTGAACTACCTTATGTATTATAATTTATGCATATTCAAGTTTCCATGATATTAGTAGAAAGACAGACTTCACGGTGTTGGGTGCCAGACTCTCAATGTCGGCGATGTGCACGGAGACGGTGTTCAGGGACCGGCGACTACAAGTGACTGTTCACTTCGAAAGACTGTTCACTAGGGGGACAGGAGGGAGTATTCACTGTGATTTACTATTCGTTTCGAGGAATGTATCTTTGAGATAGTAGGATATAATTGCAAACATGCAAGATATTTGAATTGAAAACATTGATCTGCCATAGGGTGAGGCTCTAGAGAATTCTGGAGAGACACCGGTTGGTTTTGGAGAGAGTATGAGCCCATTACTAAGTCACTAGCTTTAATAAGTCCCCTGGCTAAAGGCAAAGCCAGAAGGGGGAAGGTAAAAACTTTAGAATGGAGTTTTGGTAGTAGTCCAGCCAAAGGCAAAGGGGAATAAGGAATAGTTAAGGTTTAGAGCTAGAGGCAACTATAAGAAATATAAGGCGGACTAGAATCGGAGGATCTCCAGTTATTAGTCAATGTACGAAGCCCGCCTGATACTTCACCTTCCTGAATCTCATATTCTAGTGTTGCATATGAGATTATGAGCTCATGAGATGATAGATGGGAAATTTCAGCTAACCAATACATCATACCTATCTAGCTTGTCTTTCCATCCGTCTGGCAGTATATAAGCGCTTCGTGGACAATGTCTTAAAACCTCTTGTAAATTACAACAAGTCTTTCAAAAAATATCGCTTCCTTGATATCTCCACAAAAGACCCAAAATGCTTCTTCCAAACATATTACTTCCGGCTATCATATTTGCCTTACCAGGCCGCGGACAAGACAACACTACCCTGGAAGCTCCAGGCCTGAGTCGTTGTACATCCGACATGATTGAAAACATGGATGTGATGAATTGCCTTTGCCAGGAAAGAGGTAGCACCTGCCCCCAGGGACAAAGATGCGACCAAGGAATGTGCGGCACGACGAATATAGCCTCTCTCGGCGAACTCATGCAATGCGGGCATGGATGTACATCTCCCAACGGCGATTGCGCAGCGTGCAATCTATGGTTCCGCAGTCTCTGCATCTGTCTAAAGGACATAGAATCCGGATCACAAAGTACAACTTGCAAGACCAGTGGACCTCTTCTGACGCAGGATCCGGTCTGGATGCTCCTGAGCGCGAACGACTTGATCACCACAACGCAACTGTTGCCCGGCATCTTGGAACTGTCACAGGCGCACAATCCAGAGGCAGGCTGGACCTTGGGGCAGGATACGTACAAGAGAGACCAGCAGGGACTGGCCATCAATTCGGTCCAGTCACGGTCGGAAGAGCAGATTCACATCCACGTCTGCCCCATTGGCACGACGGCCCAAACCCTTCGCGATACACTGTCACATCGGAAGTACAGCGACTACGTGACATTGGCAGACGTTCCAACCGTTCCAGACGTTCAATGCCGAGTCGCACCTCAAAGGGGTATTCCCATCAGTGGCGTGGCGCAAACCATAAAAGATTTTCTGGCAAAGCCGTCAGTAGCGGCTTGCGATTCCTATGTGGGCGCGGGTGTCATAACGGATAACAATGATTATACCTGGATGTGCATTTCTACTGCCAGGGGTGCTGCTGAATATGTGTTCTGTCACTAAAATGTACCACTGTGGTTTTCGTATCAGCAGAGGGGAGAGGTGTTAGTTCGGATGTGGAGAGAGAAGACTTTCAATTAGAGGAAAGGTAATGGTATGGAGGGTGTAAGGAATTGTGGCTCGAGGAAAACATAATAGATAAACCCACTAGTCTAGATTAGAGCACTACAGATTTGCTTTGTTGGGTATTGGAGACATGTTGTAAGGACGGCTGTTGAGTTGAATGTATCTACAATATAATATTAATATCGGCTGCAGAAGTTCTTCAGTCGATGAATAAATTGATTAAGGCCAAATCTGCCAGACCTGCCTTCTAAAGGAGCACTAAGAAGAACGAAAGCATTTCCTAGAACATAGAAGACCAAGAATCTCGTCTGGTTCGATGAAGACATATTCAATGATAGTAATAAAGAAACAGCCTGCCAAAGCAAGTCGGAAGATTCCATATACTCGTTCCTCTTGCTGCCATGATCCCAAAAATCCTGCGAATCCCCACAATGTTCCTCCTCAATCCCACAACCAGATTGGCGACTGTTTTCCGCCATCTCCAGCCTTATCTTGGCACAAAAAGTGGACTTGAATGCTTTACTGTGTAGGTAGTATGGGGGCCAAATTCCTCTTTATTTCCACATGATATTCTATACATTTTCAATGCCAAGTCTTTCTTCTCTTTTTATCGCATTTGCCCTCATTGGTTGGCGTGACATGTCGAAGTGCAATCCCGATGGAAAGCGCCCCGCCGAGAGTTTTTTTTTTCATTCTCGAGAGGCACAATGGACAGTTGGGAGAACAGAAGCGGCAATTTTATGAGTTCTGGTAATGAAGATGTGATGGTAGGCTCTTCGAAAATTGTTGTGGCATCATTCGGATGGCTATGAGGGACTGGTGATATCAACGATGAAGAACCAATTCCAAAGGAAAGACCGGCAGGCAGGAATAGTCCAGATGGACGAACAGATGTGTCTGAGGAGGACAGGAGAGAGGCGGCCAATACAGACTCTCAGCCGACGACCGTGGGGTTATTGAAATTGAGTATCATATTACGGTTTGAAGCCATGGGATTGGACAGCAACACCGTTATGCTTTAGTTCCCAAAGATGAAGATTTCGCTTGCCACTTCGATGAACATCTTCATCGTTTTTCCTTATCGACAGATTGAGAGAGCCCTGTCTTTGGTGTCTTCGACAATATCAGTGGTCGAACAAAATCTTGTAGGCAAACTCGCACAAGGAGAGACGCTTCTTAAGGACCCATACGTGTTATTGTCTATGAAGCACCAAATGGACTCATTGCTTCGCGCCACTTTCAACCTGGTCAATCTTGACGATAGTATATTGGGTTTTAAGAGGATGGACCATAAGTGATTCATCAGAGGTTGGCTCGTATTAGGAGCTGATGTAGAAGGAATCAATACAGTCGAAGAAGAAACGAGGGAAATAAGACAGATGAGAGACAACCAAGCGGAGGGAAACACACAGTTGATCCCGAACATCCCTCCCCCCGCCAACAGCAACCCAAAACACACATCAACACCTTTGAGAAATCCGACGTCATTGTCGGAGGTATTGCCAAATCCAAATTTCCTCGCCTTGGACGAAAGCGTTTTCAGAGTCTGAGCCGCAGCTGAATCTTTCGCCATCGCTTTTCTGACCAAATTCCCCCACCCCATTTCCGCGGCCTCGCACGTCCGCCATATGGTCGGCCGCGCCCTCTTCGTTCTCGCAAACTACAACAGCTGCATGCATACCACAATCGAAGTACGGGTCTCCTCCTCTCCCACGCAGTCGCTCTGCTACTTCCCGCATGCTTTGCTAGAAGCCCAAAACGCCCCTTTCGCCGAAGAAATGTCCCTCCTGAACGCCCTCGGCATGCACAGCAACTTCACCATCTACGAGCAGCCAATCGGCGGCAAATCCCCCAAGGAGACAGACGACAGCATCATCGCTGAGATCTAAACGATCCTGATCGGCATGGCGCTCATGGCCGAGACAACCAACGGCCCGGACTCTCTGTCGGCCCGCGAAGAGGACCACTGGCTGCGTCACCTCGCCGACGTCTTCAAGGCCGAGGATCCGGACACCCACGCGATCACATCTCTCCTCTGCCACCTCTCTGTAGCGGTCTGCAAGGGAACCTCGCTGCCGCCGTACCTGGTGCCGCCGCAGCCGTTCCCGCGCACGGCGCGTCCGGAAGTTGAACCGTGACCTTCGCGATATGCGGAAGGCGGAGGAGGCGACGTTCCTGGCATTCGCGGCGCTCGAGGTGCTGAGCTCGGTGGCCAACAGCAGCTTGGCGACGTTAACAGCTGACGTCAGGTTTCTGGTGGGCGAGGTCAATTTCGATACTTTTGTGCGGCGCAGACCGCCCAGGAGGAAAAGCAAGGCTTCAGGGCGAATAGGAATGCGGTTGCAACGCTTGTGATACTGCGCGCCATGTAGCATTTTGTATTCGTCCGTGCAGAAGGGTATCGATGAGGCCTTGGCAACTATTGGGTGCAACTGCCGATGTGGAAATTGGACTGTGAATACTACCAATGCCGTCTGCAGGCACACCGCCACGCAGGAGTTTTGATGCGGGGAGTGTTGCGATCGGGGAGCGGGGTGGCTATTCCGGCTCTGGACCCTGGGCGGTCGGCATGTACCCCTGAGCGGCACTCCTTCGTTCGGTCCGAAAAGCTCAATCCTACCTACACTTTTGGTGGTGTAGGATTGACTGGGCCACGGTCTGGAGACACAAATGCTAGAATTGCAACGTCCGAAACGATGCCGGCGTGTGTTTATCACATGGCAAGGAAGGGAGAGGCCAACGAGCATAGTAAATGAATGCAGCCACCTCCTACATTATATCATACTCCGTATAACACCATTCCCTCGGTCTTCGAAGATTGATCCCAACCATGGAAATCAACGCCAAACTCAACGCCAGACCCAACACCTCTCCCATTTCCTAGCTCTTACAAACCACCTAAATCTTCTGCACCATACACACCCCACCGCCCTCCTTCCGTCCCTTCTCCCCACTCACGCCGCCATCCATAACCTCCCCGTACCTCCGGAACCCGACAGAACCATAAAACATCTCGCTGCCGACATTATCCCCGGCCTTAATGAGGTGTATGCCCTGCACGCGCTCCTCTCTCAGCCTCTCCACCAACGCATCCATCAGCTTCGTGCCCCAGCCCTGCCGCTGGTACTCGGGCAAGATATCGACATGCAGATGCGCCGGATACTCCTCCAGCAGCTTCGGCGACGACGAGTGCAGCAGCGCCTCGTCAGGGGCATGGAGGCGTCCCAGAAGCGCGGCAGCGACGGCCGCGGGACCGGATTTTCCAGCACTCTCGATCTCATTGCCGCCGGAGGAGGAGAGCGGGGCCGTTGGACGCGGGAACTGCGAGGACGGGAGGCTGGGCAGGTAGGTGGACTTGTAGCGCGCAGGTAGGTCTTGGTGCACGGCACGGCGAGGATGTAGCCGACTATGTCGCTGGAGCCGGAGGGGGAGCCCGTGCCGGGGTCGAGGACGAAGCAGAAGGAGGGATAGAGGTAGAGGTACGGCAGGGCGAAGATGTAGGGGACGATGGCGTTTGCGGGGTCTTGCGATGCCGAGGGATGGGCGGTCACGCGACACTGTGGAGGTATTAGGATCTGTATCAGGGGATGTGGGCATTATGTGGATGAGTGAGACACATATATTTATGTGGCTGAGGGCTTGCACTGGGGATGTGCACAGAGAGATTGAGAAAGAGAAACAAACGTACAACGTGCATCACAGCTTCCTGGTCTGTGGGTCTATATGGCCTAATAAACGTCTTGCCAGCAGTCGACGACTGCATCTTGGTCTCGTTCATCTCTCCAGTTTCCTCTGGAATGGGATTTTCGTTCTTGTCGTAGTCTGCCTTGAGGCGTTGCTGAGGAGGTGGTTCTGCCATACTGCGCTGTATGAGATGTAGTCTTGCCTTCGCGGCATTAGAGGCAGGAGTCGCCATCATATTTAAGCGTCAGCAGCGCTCCTTCCCCTGTTGAATATGTGAGTTTTCGTTGTTGTTGAGGTAAAATTGAAGGGAACCACCAAATTTAGATATCCAGGATGAGTTATCTATATGTCGAATTATGTATATGATAATCCACCCACTCCAATAGCGCATAGGGCACACCCCGTATATAAACCATAAGAGCATTGTTTGCGTTGCTCACCTGTTTGCTCATTGCACCCGTCCGTCCCACAGCCACGTCCGCCGTCACATCTCACACCTCACATACCTCATGTATAAGTAGCCCAAGCACAGCGCGCAGTGCGACTCGATCTCCGCCTCCTGCGCACAATCCAACCGATGATGCAACACGCCGCATCCCGTCACAGCGTCCCATCCAGCCATTCCCCGCATATGTCTGTCTGCGCTGCGTCCGCATTGCCTCTTCTGATGCCCCTGTCGCCAGGTCCCCATCCAGCTCCTACCATGTGTAGTCTCGATTCCAGACGCGGTGTGAGTTTGCGGTGCCGAGACGTGGGTGCGCACGGCTGCGCGATCCCGCTGACCCGGTGCACTGTTCGCAGCAGCGAGACGACATGCATGTAGGTATGTATCCGTATGCGGCTGCTGGTGTGCGGAAGGGCGGGGCCTGGATGGGACGGGCGGGACGGGGCGGCCTGGGGTAATGCCCTGGTGTTTTGTTTGTATTAAAAATAGATTTATATTAAATACGTATATATAAACTAAATAAAAAATATATATAAAAAGCAAGCTAATGAAACGGGGAGCTATATGGAGCGTCGTGGTGATGGACTCGGATGGCCAAGAAAGGACGGAATGGTACTGGGATTTCTCATAAACAGCCATGAGGAGGAAAATATGGTGTGCAGGGAAGGCAGCAAGTTGCCTAGTCTAAGCAATGCATATCCTCTATTTGCTTATCCCTCACTGTCTCACGGGCACCGAAATCATATCGCTAATCCCCTGGCACAGAACTCTTGAGGTGTCTCGGTCATCCGCTCAGAGTCCTCCTTCTCACCGGCGATTCTTCGCATGTCTCTGCAGACCTTCTGATTTCCGGATTTGGCTGCGGAGACTGCAAGTCGACACATTGAAAAAACGACCATAGCAGTGCTTGCCGAGTCCAGATCACCAGAAAGCAGGAGAAAGAAACCACCCATGCGGCTGCATCTAAGATAGTCCCAAAGCCTTTTTTTGAGTTAGCACAATTTAATCCCAAATTAAGAAACTTCTTACCAGCAGGCTGGACCCAAACTAATTTCCTCAGCCGGTTTGTGAAATTTGACGTCGATTCGTAGAGATGGTGCAAGCGAGGGATTAAAGCTGTCTTCTCTGCGTGACAATGACATGGGAACTTCGATGCGCTGGTGAGCTGGGGCCCGAGCAGCTTGCGAACTGCAGTTCACCGAGGTGCACAAACTTCATATGGCCTGCAGGTCAAGGGCGGCAGTTAGCACTTTGACATCGTTCAGGCTGGACTGCGAGGACATGGCAATGATCGCTCCATTGCAGTTGATTCAGATTCCAGCGCAGCCGTCGAAATACAGGCGCCGGGAACCATGCTCTCCTCTCTGTCTGGCGTAGAGGTAGACCCTACGGGCCCGGTCGATGCAATGCCTGATTAATTCAACTCGCCATTTCAGCTTTCGGGGTTCATGGTGACTCCCGCTCGAGTTTGTGAATATCTCGACGCCAGGGAGTCCCATATCGATTCCATGGTTGTGGGGTGTAAAGACATCCTCCAGTTATATCTGACCTGAAATCTGTTAGAGAGAACCGATCAGCTTATCTGACTGCAATATACATTGTGATGTCTGACCTATCTCGGTCAGCGGCCACCTGGAAGAGCAAAGCTTCAGACACTCACTGGTACACCAATATCAAGTAAGATATCTTTACAATCCAGATAATCCATGATCTGCGAACAATAACTTCAGTCAAGCCCAATGAATAAACCGCACAATATCCCACTTTTGCGACCATTTGCCAAGAATCCAGACAGATATGTATCACCTGATCAACATCAACAATCGTTCTCAACATCACGATACATCAGTGCATTACCCTCCAGAAAGCGATCTTGACAACTACAACCACCTATACTCCAGGTCAGTGTCTTAGAACGATTCCGTTCGGGAGACCTTACACAAGTGTAATTCCGGCCCGCCACGAAGCCTAGCAACTCATTTCTCCGCTTTTCATGTCCTCCTATGACTCCAACTCACGTTGCGCCTTTCTCCTTCGCGATCCTCACAGAGTGGATGATCCTCTCGGTAGCGTATTTTCATTCATCTTGTTCTATGCTAATTATCGCCGAATTATGCATCTGATGACCCTTTTGACCTCTATAAACTCCTCTTCCAACGCCACATGTCCACTTCCAAGCCAAACACCCGCTAAATCACATATCCCAACCCAATCCCTCAACCCTCCCTCCAACTCCATCCCCCCTCCCATCATCAAGCCCCCGGCTTCAGCAAAGACGGCCCAAACAACTCCTCCCCCTCCATCTTAACCCTCTCCCTCTCCAACCTCCTCTTCTTCGCCCTCCTCTCCTCCGCCTCCTCCTCCCCCTCCCTCTTACTCCTCTCCTTCAACGCCACCAAATCCGCCTTCTCCGGGTCACGACACCTATTCAGCTTCTTCGCCAGCATCTTCAACTCCCTGATCTCCGCCTCGCCCGGCTGCGCATTCACCGGCACCGTCGCCAGCATCTCCGCACACTCCCTCAACACTGCCAACACCTTCTGCAACAACTCCGGCGCCTGCGACAGCTTGACGCTCACATACCACGTCGTCAGCCCCGCATCAGCGAGCAGCAGCGACGCGAGCATGATCTGCGACGGCGTGAAGTGGAAGTACGCATCCGTGAGCAGCGCGCTCGTCTTCAGACACTCCCTCGCCTTGCCATGCGCCTCCCTGACGCGCGCCCCGACATCGCCCAGCTCCTGCGGCGGCTGCACGCGTCCCTGGCCCGGCAGCACGGGCGCCTCGCCGGCCGCGAGCGCCTGCAGCTCCATGGCGGCGCCCTCAAGCGCGCGGAACGGATGGCGCACGTCGAAGGTGAAGCGCAGCGCCTGCGTGAGCAGGAACTCGGACGCCAGAACGTCCTCGGGCGTCGTCTTGTCGATCGCGGCCGCGAACTTGGTCAGCCGGAAGTAGTAGTTCTCGGTCTTGGTGGCGAGGAAGAGGCAGGTCTTGAGGATGGAGCGCGGGGGGTAGGTCATGGTGCTGTTGGTGAGGTAGAAGCGCTTGAGGTATTGTATTGCTGTTGCCTGGCGATTGTCAGACCTCTTGCTCCGAGTGAAAGTAGGAACCGTCGCGCTGAGCAATTGGGCAGAGGGAGAAGAGGAGGAGAGTTCACCTTGACATCCGTCGGGAGGTTCAAATGGTCTCCCAGCTGCAGCGCCGTTTGCGCAAAAAACCGCATCAGCTTCAGCTCCTCCTCCGGCGTCAAGCAATTGATTTCCCCATCCGGTATACTCAGAGTCATGGGCGTCCCGCTCCTCTCAGCCTCGCTCGTCTCGGCGCTGGCAGCAGCGGACGCGGCGCGAGAGGCGGCCACTCGGGCATAGGTTGCTTTGACGCGCTTGGTCGCTAGCTCGTTGGTTTTTGCGCGGAGGGCGGCGAGAGAGGAGGGCGTAAAGGACCAGTACTTGTACTGGCTGGAGGTGCGGTAGCGGTCGTCTTCGTTCATTTTGACGGGGATGCGTGGTTGAGAGGTCGTGGTGTTGTTGATGCTGTTGATGAAGTCAGTTGGGGTGACGGGGGATATTTGATCCGGCGAGGCTGTGATGTCGTCTCACGAGGCTGCGCAATTTCACATGCAATTTTCATACAATCGATGTTGAACAAATTCCCCAATCTTGAAAACTGCCTAAACCTAATAATTCCACGTTCCAATGCCATAGGTAGATATGCTGACTCCCTTGGGTATCATCCAGCCTTTCCCCTTCGACCCTTTTCCCTCTTAGCCTCGTAACTCGTCATGGAATGCAACCCGAGCTCCCGCAGCGCATCAAATTCCAAAATCTAGCAAGCAAATTCGCAGTAATTCCAAACCCGGCAAGAACCATGAACACTCTAAACACTTCAAACCAATGTGCGGGCTTCATTTCTGTCTCGATGAAGCCTCCTTTGTAACTGGTAATCACGGAGCCATCCTTGGACTTCTTGGTCTCGAACTCAAGGTCCTTGGATGCTGGGAAGCGGCCAGTGCTGACGTATTCTTCTAATAAAGCATCTTTCTCGATCCAACGTTCTCGGATCCATACGTCGAATGCCTCCGTATCATCGAGGGGGATATCGGAGAGGGCGAACCTTCGCCAGTACATGTTGACCGACTTTGGCGGCCTTCCTTCAAAGTAGCTGGAGCGAAGGGTGAAGTAGTCTTGGCCAAACTTTCCGCGACTGTGATTGTCAGTAGAAGTTGGTCAATACAGATCATGGTGCTTACGGGATGCCCTCATATGCCATTGTGCAGTCATAAACATAATCCACGGTGCCCTTGAGCTGGTTCAAGCAGAAGAAGGAGCCGGTACTCCTCGGCCACATCTGATGCTGCAAATCCTCAAGGCCTTGCTTTTCTGCCCATTTGGCACTGTTAACTCTTCCATTGTCACTCAAGTTCGTTCCCTCAGGGAAGAGCAAGAGCCACATCGGTCTTAAAGCAGTCGAGCCGGTAATTGGCTCCTTCAGCTTGTTGAGACGGTAAGCCATCCTGGCCTTGTCCTTGGCCCATTTCCGGGACATAAAGATGAAGTTGAACAAGACCATGCCTTGACCGAGGAACGGGATGTACTTGATTGACTCTTTAAGGATGATGTAGAAATGACCAGACATCTTTGGTCTGTTGGCGTATCCGATCCACCAGAGGTAAATCCAATCGGAATATAGCTTGGAACATGCATCAGTAACGCCAACTTCACGAACGTAAACGTAGCATGCAGCATACCTGGTGGTTCGCAATCAAGACGAGTCTCTCGGGGAAACTGCACTCCAGCCTTCCGTCTGGCAACTGGCGGAACTGGCCACTGACACTCTCGTCGCCGCTGATTCGAATGACCGTTGGACTCCACCATTTCGTCATGCACGTAATAGTAATACCGAAAGCCTCTTTTGCGAGGGAGATATTCTTATAATACCACTCCTTGTTGATCACGTACAGCGGCACTCCCAATAACTCCGACAAAACGATCCTGCAGGCGGGCGTTAGAACTGGCGATCACATGCAAAGCAGGGTATGTACATACGAGCAACAGCAGGACCAGAAATACGTGACGAAGAGAAGGAATCGAAGAAATTGCTTTGGACCGCCGTGGCGAATCTCACCGGCTGGATGGTGATCGTCTTGTGCGATTCCTGTGCTGCCGCCGCCGAGATCTGGTACGGGAGGAGGCATTTTGGGACGCCTCTTCATGGTTGGGGTACTCATCCTGAGCGACTGAAGCGTGCACTTTCTCGGGGGGTCTCTGCAAGGAGCGGCGGGTGTAGTTATAGGATGCTTATAGGTATATGTGGGCGATGGTAAGAATGAGAATGCTTCCTAGATGTAGCTGTAGATTATAAAGGCCGTGGTTCAGTTCAGCCTTTAAGACAAAGCATCCAGAGCTGCCTATTCTCCGCGCCCTTGAGGCCTAGGTGCACCGGGATGCTCGGGCAGGCGCAGTTCAAGCCACAGGGCAGTGTCCTGGTTGACGCAAAATGAATATGGATATTTATATGAGGCAGTTCACCATGGTGGTCGACGGCGTAAACAAAGAAATACAGTGATGAGGAGGTCAGTATGGATATTTGTATGGGAGCTGAGTCGTCGTCGTGGTGAATCAGCGGGGTAGGGATCCGTACCTCGTACTATGACGCGTGACGCAGTCTTTTGGCTTTTCTGCCAACGAACCCCGCCCTGTCCATCGGATTGTCTTGGCGATGCAAGCGTAGAGATCCACGTGGGCACGGACCATGCCAAATAATTCTGGAACGACATGTCTTCTTACACGACCACTACTACACTTATGAATATATATATATATATATTTTATCAATAGCTTCATTTGCATCATCACGGTGCATGTATAGGCCATCTTGGTCTTTCGGATATACGGTTATCGAACTTGCTGTTCGACCATGATGTGCACCTCTGATATTTGCTCTGCACCACAAGCATTGACGCATAGCTGATGAGATCCTGCGTCGCAGACTCATCCTCATCCTCATCCTCCCAATGACGATGCGACCATGTCGGCTGAGAAATGCCGCGGGAATATGGCAGCGCTCATTCTCCAGCTCAGCTCGAAGACAAGAAGTCCGGGACCTGGCACAGCTACCAGATCGAATAATACCCAGATATCTCGGATCTCCGAAGAGCGACCTCCTCTCGCTCCAATGGCCCTCTCCGCCACGAAACATCCTCTTCGTCAAGAAAGACGGCGCGCCATTGGTCACAAGATCCTTAATCGAATATGTAAAATATATACATCAGAACTATGACGACCTATCCCTAATCTTCGAGCCTCGAGTCGCATCAGCCATCGAATCGTCTATACCGTTCCCCATCTACACATACTCCGACAACTCTCTTCTCCCGAAGAAGGTCGACATGACAACGACTCTCGGCGGCGACGGCACAATTCTGCACGCCTCGTCTTTCTTTGCCACTACCACCCACGTCCCACCGATCCTCTCCTTCAGCATGGGAACGCTGGGCTTCCTCGGCGAATGGAAATTCGAGGAATACAAACGCGCCTTTCGCGAGGTCTACATGTCCGGTGCTGCGGCTGGATCGCATCTCTTCCAGGACGACAAACATCCCCATGTAGAAGAACTTGGCGCAGACGAAACTGGCGAAGTTACAGGCTGGTCCTCCGTCCGTGGAAAGTCGATGGGAACCTCAAGACTATCCAAAGTACTGTTGAGAAGTCGCCTGAAAGTTGGAGTGTTCGGTGCAGACGGACAGAGAATCAATGGCGACGCCACGTCAGAGAGCGAGTGCCAGGATATCCATGCCATGAACGAGGTGATCATCCACAGAGGTGCGAATCCCCACCTCGCGATCATCGAGATTTTTGTGGGAGGCAGATTCTTGACCGAGGCCGTCGCGGATGGGATGATCATATCTACCCCGACCGGATCGACGGCATACAGTCTGTCGAGCGGTGGCAGCATCATCCATCCCCTCGTGAGCAGTCTGCTCATGACACCTATTTGTCCCCGGAGTCTCAGCTTTCGACCGCTCGTGCTGCCGGCGAATACTCCCCTGACGCTGCGGCTCAGCGAGAAGAACCGAGGAAGAGAGTTGGAGGTCAGCATCGACGGGAGACGCAGCAGCAGGGGTGTCGGGTGCGGCATGGAGATTCGAGTTATGGGAGAGGACATCAGGGTTTCGGATGGGTCTTCGTCCGGCGGAGTGCCTTGCGTAATGAGAGGTACGAAGAGCGGGATGAAAGACCATGATGGCTGGGTTGGTGGTCTGAATGGACTGCTCAAGTTCAATTACCCCTTTGGCGAGCAGTAGGGCGTGTATACCAGCTGTATCGAGTATTCGGGGTTCGGGATTGACGACGGCGTCGGGCTTGGAATCTCCTCTTGCGGATTCGAGGATCCTACGAGGGATGCTGCGATACACAGTCGTGGATATTGAGATCAAGGACGTCCAAGAGGGCAACCATCCGCCATCATCACACGCATGGAGCGGCTATAATACCTCCCGAGCCCCATCAGCCATTCCAGTTCTTCAAATTCCGAGTCTCTGGCTCAAGATCTCAAAACCCCTCCCTCCATCCCTGTTCTCCAAAAGCACGTAGCTCCCGTTCCGGAAGCCGACATCCAAGCACTCAGCACACGACGAGCCGAGCTACCGACCGCAACAGCGCCGTTGATGCCAAGCTCTCGGCCTGCCAACGCGACGCCCAATCGAGTATTCAAGAACAGCCGTTCTGTTCTCATACCATCCCATGTAATCCAGTGCAGTTATATAGAACACCAAGCCGGAGACGAAATCAACATTGAGCATCGCCAGGTGACGGCACGAGGATGCAGGTTCTGTGCACGTCAGTCCCCGCCGCAACATCGTCCGCCTCTGCTCCGTATTCTACTTCTGTCCTCTCCCAACAACCCGGCGCGCTTCCGTTGCTCGAGGCTACGTGATACATCACAACCACGGCTCTGTGCATGATGTGAATCCCTCCTCTTTCGCATACATCTCGACGAAGAAGGGTGGCCTGGCTTGCGGCATTTGGGATTCGTTATACAAGCGTATCGAGGATGACACGTCCCTTTCGGCTCTTATAAGCACGAGCTGAGCTAGCTTACAAGTACATTCGAGGTCGTAGTCGTAGTTTGCCTCTACCTGCTGGAGACGGAGACCGATCGGCGATGACGGAATCATGTCTAAAACAGACAGATGTACAGTAGGAATTAGATAGATAGCTCGTATTTATAAAACTCTCTAATACGCTATGACATTGCCACCGAATCGGCCATCTCTATTTTCTCACTCGAAAGCGAACCCGTCCTTGCAGCGCACGCATTCTGAATTCAAGACTGGAAATCCAGAGCACAGCACCAACCAAGCAAGAAGAGCGCAAGAGCAAACGCAGAATGATCTTCAATCGCCCTCCCCTCCCCTCCCATCTATCAGCCAAAATCCCAAAAGAATATGTCTTAGCAATACAGATACCACGCCGCGAAATACATCCCAATGCTCTCTCTGCTTCTGCTTCTGCTTTTCCCATCAAATTACACGGACGGCCGCCTCCCTTCTTTCCCTTCCCTTTCCTTCCCCCCCAGCCATCCCATCATATCATATCGTACACTCCCCCCCTCCCCAACACCCCCCGACCAAAAAAACTCCTCTGAAGCCGTCAAGTCTAAGCATCCTCCATCTCCACATCCACATCCCCATCCGCCATAGCCAACCTCTGCTTCGCCGTCTTCGCCTTCTTCCCGCCACCCTTCTTGTTCGCCTTCGACTTCTTCGCCGCCGGCCCCTGCCCCGCCTCGATCGGCGTCGCCGTGCCCGACGGCTTCGCGCTGCCATCGTCAAAGTGCCCCTCGCCTACACGCCATTAGCATTAGCCCGTGCTCACCGACCTCCCCAAGAGACCCGTGTACATACCTTCATGATACAGCTCCTCCAAGCTCCTCTCCTCCACCTTCCTCTTCCTCCCCGCCTTCCTCTTCTTCCCCACCCCCACCTCCGCCTCCACAGCCGCCAGCTCCCTCTCCTTCCGCTCAATCTCCGCCGCCTGGTCGTCGTCCGCCAGCCACATCGCGATGTCCTTCGTCTTGCTCTCCCTGGACCTGGTGTTGAAGTCGACGCCGCCGCCCGCGCCGCCCGAGATGACGACGCGCTGCACCTCCTCCTTCTGCAGCGCCCGCTTCCGGATCCGCTCCTCGATCGTCCCGCGCGTGATCATGCGGTACACCGTGACCTGCCGCGTCTGCCCGAGGCGATGCGCGCGGTCCATGGCTTGCGAGTCGATCGTGGGATTCCAGTCCGAGTCGTAGAAGATGACGGTATCGGCACTCGTGAGATTAATTCCCAGGCCGCCGGCGCGCGTCGACAGCAGGAAGATGAAGATCTCGGGCCTTGTCTGGAAATCATGCACCGTGTCGCGGCGATCCTCGAGCTTCGTGGATCCATCGAGCCGCAGGTACTTGTAGTTGCGGTACGTCAGGTACTCCTCCATCAGGTCGATCATGCGCGTCATCTGGAAGTAGAGGAGCACGCGGTGCCCGCCCTCTTTGAGCTTGAACAGCAAATCGTCCAGCTTCGCGAGCTTTCCGGAGTCGGTGACGAAGCGGCGCATCGAGGGCACGAGGATGTTCGTGAAGCGCTGCTTCTCGGATGTAGGCTCGGGCAGCATCTTCGGTTGCGGGAAGAGTTCCAGAGGTGTCTTGGCCTCGACGAGAGTCTTCGCGTCGTGGCTTGATGGGCCGTAGAGGGCTCTGCGCATGGCCACGTTGAACAATGTGTTCTCCTTCTCGACAATGGCACTGCGACTTGAGCATGTGACCTGAATTGGCGGAGCTGAGGCAGCTGCTCGGCCACATTGCTCCATTCGAGCCATTCCAGAATCGGCGAATACGTCCTTGGACACATTGAGCAGTTTTCCGAGGTAACCGTCAGTGACTTCAGCCAATGCCTTCCTGTCATTGCGGTCTACGATGCGTAGCATCGACTCCGTGGGATTAAACTCGTTCTCGTCGTAGATGACATTGAGCCGGCCAAGTTTGCGAGGTCGCTTGGCCAAATCCACTGCCCGGGCGAAGACATCCTTACTCACAGTTGTCAATTCACTGCTCGAGTAACCTGCCAGCCGAGACCAGGAGAAGGCCTTGCTTTGGAGAGTATTGGACGGCTTCCAAATGTTGAATTCCTGCTCAATCCATTTCCGACGGAAACCAGCCTTCTCATTATCGCTACCAGCAATGTCGAGACGGCCACCATTGCGCCAGACCAGACGTGGCAACGAGTACTCAATCAAGTTCCTCGTTGAATATGCAACATTTATCAAAGGACCCTCGCGCAAGAACGAGCCTGTCTCGGCAAAGAATCCAAACGAAAACGGTGATGTAGTCTCTGCACGCTCGAAAAGATCCGGATGGTTACAGACCTTACGGAACTGCATGACCAGGTTCATCAAGGTACCCGCATCGCCTTCATCTCCGATCGTGGCCTTCTCGATGAGATCCATGATACTGATCTGGTTGCGGAGATTGCTGTAGTAAGCCCTCTGGCGGTAGGTGAGGTTGCAGAAGATGTCCAGCTCGATCTTATCACCCAGCTCCTTTTGCACATGCTTCTTAACACGACGAAGCATGAAAGGCTTCAAGATCATATGTAGACGCCTGAGCTGGTCCTCATTGAGCTTAGTATTGCTCGTCGCATGGCTTTCAATGTCCTTAGAGAACCACTCGCTGAATTCGTCGTGCGAATCAAACAAACTTGGCATGATGAAGTGGAGTAGAGCCCACAATTCCTGCATGTTGTTCTGGATGGGTGTACCAGTCAGAAGAAGACGATTGCGGCAATGGAAGCCCAAGAGACTCTTCCATCTCGAACTCTGAGAACTCTTGATAGCCTGGGCTTCATCCAAGATCATATACTGCCATTTCATCTTCTGGAAATATGCAACATCAGAGACGACCAGCTGATAAGAGGTGATGAGAACGTGGAATGGTGCGTCCTCAGTATAAGTAATGTGCTTTCGATCCCAGAACTTTCGAAGGACTTTCCGGTCCGCAGCAGTCCCCCAATAAGGCAGGCACTTCAATCTCGGCACAAACTTCGTGATCTCCTGCTGCCAATTGTGGAGGGTCGAAGCAGGCGCCACGACTAAGAACGGTCCCCAGATACCGTGCTTCTCGGCAAGATATGCCATGACGGAGATGGACTGTATAGTCTTGCCCAGACCCATCTCATCTGCCAGGATACCGTTGATGCCCTGCTCGTAGAGGTTGACGAGCCAGTTCAGACCCTTCAACTGATACTCCTTCAATTGAGCCTGTAACATCTTTGGCTGCTCGATGTCGACGTCGCCCATTCCTGCTGGATTCTGGAAGTTCATCTCGCCTTCCTCGTCCATGGCAGCTTCAGGGGCGTTGAATGCCCGAGCCTTATCCTGCGCCTTTTGGATCGCATTCTGAGCATTAGCTATAGCCGCAGCCTTAAGAACAGACTCATCCTCAGCATCGAAGTCCAAATCTTCAAAGCTGGTGACTTTTCCAATGAGGCCACTGTCTTCAGGCACATCAATGGTGTGAGGATGCCCTTCAGAATCTTTAACCACGGCAACATCCGGATGATCAGTCGATCGCTCAACTTCATCCGTCTTGATCTTCTTGCCGATGAAGTGAGAGTACAATTCTGTCTGCGAGATGAGGAAATTGAGCTTTCTCTTCTGGCGGTTAGCCTCGCGATCAGCTTCCGCCTTCTTCGCATTCTCAATCTCCTGCTTCTCGGCCTGTCGCCGGAGATCCCGCTCCTCACGCTCGTTGCGCTTCCAGAACGACATCATCTCGCGCATCACCCTCTTTGCTCTGGCCTGAAGGTCCTTGGTGCCCTTGTTGGTCCGCATCTGCCATCTCTTGGCCTCCTTCGAAGCCAATATGGCCGTCTTCTTCAGATTCGACGTCTTGACACTTTGGGAGTCTGCGACAATTTTTGAGACCTTGTTGACATCCTTTTTCGCGATGTCCTTCCAGATTTGATCGTAGATTTGATTATACGTCTTTGAAACGAATGGCTCCACGACCACTGGCGACACCTCGCGAGGTTCTTCCTTTTCCTTTACCTTCGGGCCCAGCTTGAGCCTGATCTTCGGCTCGCTCGGAGGAGGTGGTGCAGGTTCCTCACCAGCATCAATTGCGGCTTGGGCGGCTTCTGCAGAATCCTTCTCGGCCTGCTTCTGCTCCTTCGACTTACGCAGGCGAGCGCCACCACGACCTTTACCCTTGCCCTTGCCAGTGAATGTCTCGGGCTCGGCAGCAAACGTAGTCATGGTGCCACCTGCAAAGTTGGGCTCGATCGGTGATACTGTCCGGATCTCTGGACCTTTGTCGCCTCGGGCGAGGATGATCTTTGTGTGCTGTGCCTTCTTCTCCGCGCGCTCGGCCTCCTTGAGAAGCTTCTTTCTCTCGTTGTCATCGGCAGTCTGTTGGGCCTTCTTGAGCAGTGCCTCCTTCTGCTCGAGATTCGTCGCAACAGTCTTCTCGCGACGACGCTTTCGCTGCATGTCCTTCTTCCGTTCCTTCTCCGCCAAAACCTCGCTCTCTTGTACAGTCGCAATTGCTTCTTCGCCGTAGATATCCCTGTATCTTTGCTCGCCACTCTCTGCATGCCTCATAAGCTTGCTGCTCATATCGTCGACGTACTTTTTCCGGCGGAGTTTTCGCCTCCTCTCTTCGCCCTCTTCGAGCTCGACTCTCCGTTTGAGGCAGCGGGCCTTGAACAGCCACATTTCTTCCTCGTACTCGGATGTCTCCAGATCGCTGGCATTGGCATCGACCTCGGCCATTATAGTTTGTATCTCCTTCTCTTGTTCAGCCTCGGATTGCTTGGCCTTGACGGTGCCGTTTGCTTGCCGCTTGGCGGGCAGTCGAGACGAGGATGCTGGTGTGGCAAGGAGCGACGATCGACGCGATTCCTCCTTGAACGGCGTCTCTTCGGCTGGAGGCGGAGCTTGTGCTGATGATCGAGATGACTTTCGGGGCACTTTTACTGTCGGAAGGGAAGGAGCCTTGGTCGGCACAGGCTCTGGTTCGGTAAGGATACTCGAAAAGGACATCGGATCTGCCGTCCGGGCTGGCTTCTGTGGCGAATTATTAGCTGCAAATTCTCGACATCCCATCATGCTAGCAACTCCTGCTATATTGAAGGTCTCGCGAGGATGTAGACGTACGCTTGGCGTGACCGCAGGCTCTTGCGCGATGCCATGCCCCAGCCCATTGTTCTGCCTCACAACGGGTGTCTCCACCGCCGTCGCCATGCTTGGAGACTGCGTGATTGAGCCCAGTCGACTAGGTGGATGTGAATGCGAGGTGACCGGCGATTGAGTCGCTGCCAAGGTCGAATGTGCAGGCGACGTATACGCGCCGTTGCTGTAATTCTTCGATTCTGCGGCTGTGGAAGACCAGTTGTAGGATTCGCGATTGTTCTGCTGACGAGAATGGGTTAGCCGGTGATGAAGATAAGCCATCCCTTGCGTGGACAATCTCACCTGAGGAGGAGCCTGATTATTGTGTCCGTTGTGCCAGGCGACGTCTGACGATCTGACTTCGCTCGAATCAGATGTCGGGTCGTAATAATTGCCCGTGGGCTTGTCGCGTGGTGGCACGGACTGGTATTCCGAGGTGGAGGTGGACGTGGAATAGGGCGTCGATGCCGACAAAGGAGAGAGCTGGGGAGGTGCGACGTGTAGAGAGTTCGGAAGGGGCAACTGAGCGGGCGTCGGGGGATGGTATTGATTGATGCTGAAGCTCGGTCGACGCGGCAAGCTCTTTGTCGGAGAAAAGGATGGTGGTGGTGGTGGTGCAGTGAATGATGCTTGGGTTGGTGATCGGCCGGCGGCGTATGCTGGAAGTGGAAGTGGAGAATTTTGGGTCGCGACGCGATTCATCCGGTCTCGTCTCAGGCGCTCGTCCTCTTCCTCCTGTGGACGCTGCATCACCGTGCTGTGGAAGTTCGAGTCCATTCTTCTTATGATGATGAAATTTGCGCGCCCTGGCCCACGAGTTCACGAGACAGGGTGATTGTCGCAACTATCGTTCCATGGAAGTTGAAGTGAAGTGAAGGGAAGTGAAGTGAAGTCTGGTTGTAAGGACTGTGGTTGATTGAGATGCTTGTGAGATGCCTGCTGCAAGACAAAGGCCGGAGCTGTGTCGTGGGTGATGCTGGTGCTGATGTTGCTGTTGCTCCTGCTGCTATTGCTCCTGCTGCTGCGATGATGGCTGATGGCTGATGGCTGATGGCTGATGGCAGGCAGATCACAGTGGCAGATCACAGTGGCAGATGGCAGTGGCAGATGGCGCAGATTATTGTCGGTACCGCGTGAGGCGATTATGGGCGGATTAGAGTATTATGGTGCAGTCACCAGTGTGGGACCACGAGAAGGTGAAGGTGAAGGTGTTGATGATCAAGAGATGATATGATCTGGACACACACAGAGAGAGAGAGAGAGAGAGACGGGAATTGGGATGGGATGGAGGAATTAAAGGGCAGCTCTAAGGTGCGTTGAACCTTCCGCCACGGGAAGTCGGCTTTGGTCTGAGGCGGGCGGGCCATCGACCATGGACCATCGAGAGGCCTACTTTTTTTGCACTCGAGATAATCCGTCACCTCGTCATCTGGAGTCGCGACAGGATGCGATGAGGTATGTATGTATGTATACATGGATATGTATATGTCCATGTATGATTTACACGGCTGCTACAATGGATGAAGTAGACGCTTCCTTTCTATATACCTTCTGCATAGCATGCTCTCTCCATCCAAGATATCATCGAGGCTCTGGAATGATGATGGGAGAGTGGCATGGCATGGCATCGATCGTTGGGCTTGCCGCGCTCTTCGTGAAATGGCGACACCTCCGACCGACACCTCTCCAAAGAAAACCGATTAGACCATTGCGGCTAGCCTGCACGTGGCGATAACAGACGACTCTCGCCACTCGCTCACTCGCTCAGCTGCCACTCCAGGACTCTGAGAGGAAGAATCACCTAACACCTCTGCTTAGTCATCCTAGACTCTCAGCGAACATGTATTCTCTCCTCAAGAATTCATAGTCAGCCAGCAGCCAGCAGCCAGCAGCCAGCAGCCATGCCATCAGAACAAAGCAAAATTCCCAATAAGTCAAGTAACTCCATTTTTTCTAGAGAGAGCACGGCATTCTAACGCGTAATCCATCCATTTCCCGGATGCCTCCTCTATGCTGCATGCATATCCGCCTCCAATCCCCCAGCATCGTCCATTCGACCATCCCTCTCTTACAAGGTTCCCTCAGCCTTCATCTTCTTCCTCAGGTGATTCTTGTAATCTCCGATGGAGCCGCTCCATTTATTAATCGTCTTGTTTTCACAGACAAGAATCTCCTTGGCGATTTTATCAAGCAGCTACGCATGGGAATTAGCACACCTCTTCACGCATAATCAAGATAGCGAGAGGACATGTGACTACTTACGCGGAAGTCGTGGGACACGACGACGACTCCTCCAGTGAAAGCCTGCTACATGTGAGCAAGTGACCGTGCACGCGACCCGGGAAGAACTTACATTGATGGCATCGGCCAGGGAGTCGATCGTGGGAATGTCGAGACCGTTCGTCGGCTCGTCCAAGAGGAGCATGTTGGGTGTATCGATCGCCAAGAGCGCGAAGCAGATACGGGACTGCTGTCCTTGCGACAGCGTGGCCATGAGTGCCGTCTGCGACTCTCCGCTTAATCCGTACTTGCCGAGCTGCTGGCGCCAGAACTGCATGTCCTGGCTCTTCTCGGAATACTTGTCGCGCACGAAGTCGAGGGCAGACTTTGTGAGGTCCAGCTGGTCAGCAGAGTGCTGGGAGTAGACTCCCATCTTCAAGTGAGTGTGTCTCGACACCTGTCCGGCAGTAGGGGAGAGCGCGCCAGTCATGAGCTTGAGCAGAGTTGATTTTCCAACACCTACACATCGTCAGCAAATTCTCATCTGATCGAGCGCCTCCAGCAGTCTTCTCAGACTCGGCATCAGGGGAAGGGCGCGTACCATTGGGTCCCACGAGAGCAGTTCGCGAATCCATGTCAACACCGAGGTCCAGGTGCTCATACAAGTTATCCTTCGCGTCTCCAGAGTACGAGAACGTCACATCATCTGTAATACCAGTAAGATAAAGTGCAACGAAGGACGAGGAAGGTAACTTACCAAACGCGAGAACTGGAGGTGGCAGCTTAGTCACTTCATGATTATGCAAGTCAGTGAACGTTCAATCTGAAAAAGATTGGGGTTGCTGGCAGGCACGCACCGTCAGTAAACCTGAAGCTAAACACACGGTCCTCGTGGACCGGCTGGATGAAGCCATCGGCTTCCATCTATCAACGGTCAATTTCAATCCACAATCAACAGACGAGGGCACTCCAAACCTTGTCGAGAATCTGTTCAAGTTAGTATATTTAGCAAAAGGAAAGATGACGAGGGAGTAAAAACCTTCTGCCTGCTCTTCGCCTGGCGAACCAAATTTGCTTTTGCATCTGTCAGTATTTTTTGGAAAAGCACACACACTACGTTGTGACTTACCATATGTACTATAAACTGTCAGAAAATTGTATTTATATATTGGGAGAGGATTCTACATACCCTGCGCTCGCAATGAACGCTTTGATGTGCTTGATCTCATCCTGCTGCTTCTTGTATGCAGTCATCTATTCCCATTAGCACAACTCCCACAGTATATCGAGAAGGACTGATAGAATCATAAAGGGAAATGGCACTGACCTGGTTGACCTCTGCGTCGCCGCGAGTCTTCTGGTAGGTGGTATAGTTACCCGAATAATACAAAAGTTGCTTCATCCTCATGTCAATCATGTTGGTGCAGACACTGGAAATGGGATCAGCGATAAGTTACAAATTGCACGTAGCAACGGTGTTGTCAGGTGCTGGGGATTTGAAAAACATACCCGTTGAGGAAATCCATCGAATGAGAAACCAAGACTAAAGTGCGAGGCCATTTTGCCAAGTACTCCTCTGTTTTCAATATTGTTAGTATGTAATTAATCAATCCGGAGAGAGTATTACATACCTAGCCAAACACACGCTTCTAAGTCAAGATGGGCTGCAAAAAGTCAATCAGTATTATCCTGGTCGAATATGTGACATTGGGGAGGCAGGAGGAGTCATAAATGAGCCCAGAGCATGAATATGACCCTGGTCCAATGTAGAACATTCGGGAGAGGGGGAGGCGTACCCGTCGGATCATCCAAAAGTAGCAGGGAAGGCTTGACGAACAAGGCCTTTGCCAGCGCAACTCTCATTCTCCATCCTCCAGACATATCCTTCGTCTTCTTGTGGATGGTCTTCTTGTTGAATCCGAGACCGGTGAGGATGATACTGGCTCTCACCTCGAATGTCGACGGATCCTAAATTCAAAATTAGCATGAAAATACATTCAAAGACGAGAAACATACCATAGTCTCCATCGTCTCATACAGATCCATCAAGAGCGGACTCTCAGGTCCCTCGTTCTCCAAAATCTCTTCAGCAAGCTTGTCCAATCTCTCCATCTCGATCTCGGCCTCCTTCACGACCCACTCGAGGGCGCCCAACTCGCTTGGTGGAGCTCCACGATCGAGCAGATAGATATCGATATGATCTAAATTTGTTAGCGACGTTCATGTTGTCGTGTCGTGGTTGTCAAGACATACCTGGAACAGGAAATTCGCGCTGGGCAATAGCCTTCAACAAGGTCGACTTTCCACAACCGTTCTCTCCCAACAAGCCATAGCGACGGCCATATGACAACTCGAGCGTCGTATCTTGGAGCAAGACGCGACCGTGGAAGACCAACGAGGCGCTGGTGATCTTGACGTCCCTGCTCGCCTTCAACGACGACAAAACACCAGTCGTGATGCGGTCTGAGAGGCCATGCTTGTCCATCTGCTCCTCCAGTCTCTTGATCTCGTCCTGTCTCGTATCATCGCCAGCCACCGACGACGCTGACGATCCGGCCGCAGAATCCTTTCCCTTGGCGCGGGAGGCGGCCGTCTTCTTGGGCTCCTTTCCCTTCGCAGCCCTCTTGGCCTCGCGCGCAGCCTTCGATGCGGAAATCATGGTGAGTGGAGAGGTTGCGGTGTTGATACGTGTGTATCGTTTGGGGGGTGAAGAAGTGGTGGAGTTGTGGCCTAGAAGCTGTTTCGATGGCGGGGGTAAGAGAAATTCTTGGTGGGTTGAGTTTATCGCTGCATGATTGGCGCTAATAAGCGGTAAAGTGTGAACGGAAATCTCGAGTCCAGTCACAACAAATCGGGCTGGAAGATACAGACGAAAGGTTAAGCTCTTTTTTATTTTATTAATTAATTATTTACTCTGATTATTCTACTATTTTTTTCTCAGTCAATTCAGTTCCGAGACACAATAGGAAGCGCAAACGTCGAGCACAATCGTATCATTTCTTTCATCATTTCATCGGCTTATCTGTGACAATTCGCTTCCTCGTGAATGGCATGAATGGCAGCCAATGACGTGTATCACATGAAGGGTTTGGCGGGGTGATTCTTGGCGTTGTCATAGAGCACGTGATTTTGGAATTGTTGAAATTCGATAAAATAATGACGAATGTGCGTATTTCATTGAGGATGTAATTCTTGTTAGTATTATAATAAGAAGATTTCTTCTAGTAATTTCCTCTTCAACTTCTTGATTTCTTTATTTTTATTTATTTTTATCTATTTTCAAGTGTCTTGTTAAAATTTCTACCCAACATAATCATATATTAGCACCTAATTGGGCGGCTGGCTACTCTGCATTTGCCACCCTTAGACTCCCGTCTTTAAACGTAGAATCCTTGGGAAAAAAAAAGTAAACATTAAAAACAAGAGTTTTATTATCCCAACAGATCAACAGTTGTATGGGATAAGGAAAATCCTTGAAGCAATATGAATTATCTCGAACGTTTTCACAAACATTGCCATGGAAGAGGTACATGGTTCTAGAAAGGAGCAAGGGACCGGGCACGTGATTCCATCAATAGATCCGTCCACCTACAAGATGACAACTAAAAAAGTTTAAACACACGGAGCATTGCTACATCTGAGAAATCCACGAGCTGAAAAATAGCCCTTTCGACAAGACTTTTTCGCCACATCCCACCCGTTTATGTCGTGGGTGAGGCGGATCCAGGATGAGCATATATTTGTTTTCCCGCGTAATAGGATCCCCACATAAGCCGGACGTCTCCATCGAACTGTCTTCATGGCTCAGTTGGTTAGAGTGTTGGTCTCATACTTCATATATGACACTCCTGTTCACAGGAGCGGCAATCCAAAGGTCGGGAGTTCGACCCTCCCTGAGGACATATTGTTTTGTTTTTACACACCTCGATTTGCACACGTCTTGCCTTGTGACATTTTCGAAGGCAAGCCGGAAAATAAGATGATCGCGGCAAGAGCCGCAAGCTCGACAACTCTCGATATCCTACGACACCTCTTTTTTTTCGTTTTGGTCTTTGATCCTGTCCTCCTTGACACCCTGTACATGGTAAATGCATTGCTCAGACAGTTTGCTTGCTTCTATGCGCAGTATGATTTCCTCTTTGCAGCTGCGTATAAGAAAGCTCTTCATCTTTGCCATTACGAACAATATGTTTCGGCTGTTGTGTCCCATTGCAATGAGTCCAAGAGCATCACTGTTTGTCTTGCTCACTGTTTGTCAGAGTGGCCGTCTGCCGGTATCTCTTGATCTGTTTGATTTTTTCATAAAAGCAACTAAATTTTGGTTTCGCAGATCATATTGACGATCTCAGGCTTTGTTTGGCGTTGTTTCCCTCATGACAATCTTGATCTCTATACATCGCGCTACGTCCCTCGTGCCTTATCTATTATGCCTCAATCATGTTTATGCTTCATCTGTTGTCTTAAAAGCTAGGTACATCTTGCTATTTTATTTTCAAAATCTAACTTCTACCTTATAAATCTCATAGGAGACAGCCCAATGTATTTTAGATATCGATCACGTGATACCCCTGAATGCATCTTCAGACCTGCATGGAATCTACAACTGATCGCTCTTTTGCATCTCTAAGGATCTTATATTTCTTTATTATAGATTATAATATCTAATAGCTTCTGAGTATCTCACAGGATGAAAGGGCTCTGCAGTGCGAAAGTCACAGTGAGATGTGTCATTATATTAAAGAGTTATCATTGCTTTTCCCTGAAATCACAGAGGAGGATTCTTTTATTCAAATTTGATCTTCCCAGATCGAAGATACTAGAGTTATCATGATGCTCATTTATATATGATTCTAGCATTGTATTTCTCTCATCACTTCTAGAATCGTCCACGAGAAATTGTATCTCAAGACTCCCTCCTTACAAGATTCGAGCGGAGTTCATGAGTATAACCTCTCCTGTTGTTAGCATACGAGAAGGTTTATGGCTGCATAAGGAGTGGATTTGGGATTCCTACACTTTGGAGTCAGATATAATGCCTGGCGGTAAGTTCTGTGTCGCGTTCTCACTTCCAACTTTGTTTACTTTGGAATCTCCCACATTTGATTTTCTCCACAATATACATTGAACCACGTCGCAGAATCTCCACAGCTTCACCTTCTGCGACTCAAGGTAAGTTTGCACTTTAATTTCAGCCATGTATTTAAAAGCCAACATCAGATTTGCAGTACGTCGTTTCATGAGACCCAATCCCAACTCCCAGCGAATTTCGATTTTCTTCCCTCAATCATAGATCTTTCGTAAGTCGATACCTCCTCTATGGCATCACAATGTACAGTTTTTGATAACATATAGGGCCCATTCAATTTCACTTCAACCCCACCCTCACTACACAATGGACCGCGATCTTAGCATCCATTGCTCCGTTTCCCGCTCTGGTCTTGCTTCGGCGGACGACTCGACCCAGCCAACAACCGTCGAGGAATCTCGCCGCGGTTTAGTCAGGGAGGACCAGATCGACTTTCTTGCTGCCCTTGCAACTGCCTCCACTACCATCGACGCACATAAGCTTGCCGAGAAACTTGATGCTGTTGTGAAGGTTACCGATACCGACAACACAACCTCCGCCGAAATCCCAGTAGTCAGGACCGTCTCAGCTCGCAAAGATGGCGTCGCCCATACCCCTACCAATCATGATGAGAAGTCTCACCTCCCCCTTCGACCAAAGCCCACGTCTGTCAAGACGTCCCACGGCGAGCTCGAGAAGACTATTTCGGAGATGAAGCTCCTGGCCCCAACTGCCCAGCCACACGTCAAGCTTCCAGTTCCAGGCGAGGAGGAAGGTCACGCGCTCGCACCGCTATCTTTGATCTTTGATCCGACCAAGGACGATGGCTTCACTATCGAGCAGCTTCTGGCGCGCCCGCGTCTTCCGCGCTCTCCGTACGAGCGCCTCCAGATCAAGAGGGCAAAGGCTCGCGAGGGAATGTCGATTGCCGAGATTGCTGAAATGGATGCCACTGAAGCTGCTGCTAGATCTGCGGAGATGCTCGTCCAGAAGCGGAGGGCTGATGAGATAAGAATGGAGAAACATGCGGAATTGAGAGAGTTTGGACGAAAGCTCAGTGCCGAGTACAAGGGTCCAAAGCAACAGTAAATGCTGTCCGACCTGAGGAAAACCTGGATACAAGTCACTTAGGTCGGATCTGGGGTTGGAGTTGGCCGCCGTTGGGCTGGTGGGCAGGAAAAGGAGGATTCATTGTAGCATCATTTGCAGCGGCCATTATTTTACGTAGACTTGCATTGAAGTTTGCTTTTCTTCTATTGACTTTGTTTTGAATTTGTAGTGCTCTTATTCTTGCGTGCTTCCGATTCACCCAAATTTCCGCGCATGCATTTGTGAATTTGAGACTATATTTCCCACTTTCACCTCGATCTCTGAACCCCGATCTGGAAAAGAAATATATATCTCAACTTGCACATCGATCTTCTTCACAACGCAACAAAACACCATCAGAACGCGTTACATTTAGCAATCTTTGCCCACATAAGAACGATCAATCTGTGAATACAATACCTATTCCAGCATCTTAACTTAAAGTATTTATCCTCACCACCTTCGAAACTGTATCTGTCCGCTAACAAACAAAGAACCTGCGCAAAATGGCTGAGGCTACAAAGCACCTTCAGTGCACAACTTCGAGAACTGGACGTCGATCTCCGTATAGGTCCTACATGACAGCGGATTCAGACACGTCATCTTATTGCGGCCTAACTACTGTCACCGAAGAGAACGATGACACCGATCTGCTCACTGTCATTCAGAGCCCAACTCGTATGCCCACCTCCGCAAGCACTGTCACTGCTGCTATCAAGAGTGACGACACAAATGGCACAGTGACTACGAGGAATTTGGAGGCAGTTGCTCTCAACCACACGCCACGCCGCCAACTGTCAGTCGCTGACCTGACCTCCTCCGCTTTGTCATCTCGCTCACCATATACTCCTTCAAAAATCAACATGAAGGATACAATTGATGACATCCTGACTCATCCTCCGCTACCTTGCACTCCGTCTGAGCGCTTCGAACTCGCGAAGTTAAAGGCTGAAGCGAGTGCAGCTGCACGCCAGCAATCCGAGAAGCGAGAGAGGAAGGAAGCTGAACTTGAGGAGAAGCAGAAGATGGATAAGCTGAAGAGGGATAAGATGGTTGACGAGCTGAGGACAAAGGCAAAAAATATGGATGGAGAGTAGCTGGAGACGAATTCGAAGGAGCTGATGGTATGATCTCTGAAGACTGCGGTACAGGTGCTTGCTAACAGCGTTGCAGGACAAAGTATCATGCTTCGAATTCCGAAACTCTGTTTTTGTTACAGGAGTTCTGGATAGGTGAAATGGATTGTAGATTCTACAGGACATACTTCTATAATCAACTACATCTCAACTAACTTTGCTTTGTTATTACTCCTTTTTGCCTTACATCTAATGGAAAAGGCCCCTATTTATGGCTGCTATAAAGACTAGACATTAATTCGATTAACTCTAGCCTGGTTCCCAAATATGCCAGTAAATGCAGTAAGCATATTTCAGCTATGAATTACTAGAATATAATCTGATGTGCCTTTACTACCCACTACTTTTCCAATTTGGGAAGTGCGAACTCCTAGATAAAAGAAAGCAGGCAAACATCAAGGAAGCTCTCTCCCAGCAGGTCATGACGCTCTTGGAGTGTTCAACAGCACTATGGCTGAGAAGCACAGAGCCACATTATACGCCGAAGTTCTGGGCGAGGGAATGAACAGTTTACTATCAAAGCGCTGAGAAAGGCAGAAGGGGCGGAGAGAAAGTGGGATCTGAAGACGACATTGAAGCCACTCCCACCTGCGAAGAGTCTTGTCGAGAAGAGGAGCGAATGGCGTGGATAAATGGGGATTGTAGATACCTGGGAGGAGTCATCAGTTGGGCAGCGATTGTGGATTCTATCAGAAGCCCGGTGTGAAGGAGTTTGTGACGGGGGGGGTTTATTCATACTGTGGGCAAGCTGTTACAATACAGGACGGCAGCCTTGAACATACCTTCTTACTGTGGCGTAGCCACTGCTACTAGAGGGCCACGATACGGATCTCCTCCCCACTATCACAACTCGTGTTGCTGTCACTGCCCAGAAACCTGTCGATTCTCGTCTATTTGAGAAGACAAACGAAAATCTCGAGGCCGTTCCTCTCAACACTACATAACCCGGCTATCTCACGTTCTAGATGCAGCTTCGTCGTCTTCGCCACTCTTAATGTTTTTCTTTGCCTATACCACTAACATAGGATAGGATAGTATGAACGACAATATCGATGCCAGACATACACGTCTAAACACCCATAATACATAATAACATTCTACACTCTTCCTTCTCGCTAGACTGGAGGCAAGATTCAAGGACAGGAGCCAGAGCAAGCCGAAGGATAAGACAAGCAGGATGCGAAGACTGAGGTAAAGCACCAGGCTACCAAAGGCAATTGCGAGCTTATGCTTGCGAAAACTATAAAAGATATAAAAGAGTTCGATGCAGAGTATGAGAAGACAACGTATGATATGAAATGAGTTTCAAATGCTGTGTTACGGGATATTCCTAACACAGACTTAGGAAGAGATTTTCTGCTGAAGATGTGAATTTATGTGCTAGGAACAATCGTACCTCTACACAAAATACTGCAAGTAGTGAGGAAGTTTGAATAAAGACTTCCATGAAGTTGTGCCTCTTGAACATATTTGATAGGCGATCTTGCCATAATAGCTTTAGCATGACGCTTCTTGAAGGAAAGATTAATGTTCTTGAAGCTACCTAAAATTCAACCTTAACATCTGCTTTGAAGTGCAAATAGCATTATGCGATACCTCCATACACATTTGCTGCAGCTAAAACGGTAGCTGGATGAGAACCCAACACTCCATAGATATGATAATCTTTCAATCCCAACAACAGCGCTATAACAAGATTCCTCCTTCAATAGTCTTTGCGAATCACAAGTTGAGGGATCCAACACACACATTTCACGCTGCAGTCCCACGTACTCGCAAAAATATGTCCAGCGAGTACACCATTCACGAAAACTCAGTGGAACAAGTTCTTGCTGCCATCTAGAAGAAGCATTTGCTTCAATTTGTTCTCATTGATCTTGATGCGACAAAAACCTGATGTTGGTCAGTTCGTTTACAATGAAAGACGGCGATATGGCCCAGACGCTTCTGCTCTCCCAGCCCTCAGGGAGTCCAGATGAAAGCATAGATGACGTATAAATCCAAACTGCTAACATCTTAAGATAGCCCAAGTGCCATTTACAGCTCAACGTCTGTTAAGTATAAGTCCCGAATTTAGCTTGAACCATCCTTTCAAACATCGTCATAAACACACAGTGCAAGTATATTTCAAGGCACTTTAAAGACAATTCAGCTGTTTGAGAGAATTCAGATTGCGAGATTGCGAAATTGCAAAATGCAAGCCCTATAGCCATCCAATGCTCGTGACGTTTGGTATGCTTGGCTGCGAATCTCCTCTTCAGTACTCAACACATGGCATCTAACCATTAAATCATCGCACTTTTATAGCCCCAGAAGATCCAACCTCAATCGAAGCCAATGAGACACCTAAACAATAGCCGAATAATGAGGCAGCAGATGCGCTCTACTGTGTACAAAGACGAAGGCGTCGGAGCCGAGAATCGATCTATCAGCTACCGCAGTGGAAGGACCTCAAAATAGCAAAAGCCAGCATACGATTCTCTCTTCTTAAACCACAGGACATCCATAGACCGCAGCCCAATAGCGCCAAAAATACCTCTTCTCGATTGGCGTAGCTTGGATATCAACCAGGAAGTTTTTATTGTCGTGCGCATACGCCATCTTCGGCTGGAAAGGCTGGTCGATGTTGGCATAGTAGCCTTCGATGCAGTCGAGCCACATGGGACGGATCGGGGTCACTGGCACGTTGATGCTGCAGACGAGCTTGCCATTGTCGATCAGGCTGCCGTAGATGGTGCCGAAGGGGGTGTTGTCCTCTTGGGTGTAGCCGCCGTAGAAGATGAGGCAGGAGCTGGCGAGGGGAAGGAGTGTAAGGAGAGCGAGTAAGAGTATTGGCAAGCTGCAGAAATACATTGTGACACTGGAAGAGATGAGTGTTAGTGGGTATTTGTGTATGTTGTTAGATAGGCTTTCCCGAAGGTAAACATAATCTTTGAGGAATTGAGGCATGATGCGCATGTAAAATTAATAAGAAGATGAGATCGGAGCCTACCTGTGCTTGACAATTGATTGAAAGGCACGAGGAGGTGCTGCTAGACAATAGCAGATCTGCTAGGAGCTGTAAATTCGAGAAAGGTCAGTTCAATTCGATTTCATAAATGGAATCAGGAGAATCTTTCAGATCAACTTACTGAGATCCTTCAATCTTGAAGACTGAAGCAAAGGTGGGCAATGCTCGTGGGCAAGACTGTTTGTTATTGTTGAGGAGGAGGAAGAGGAGGAGGATAGGCGTGTTTGGATTTTTGAGTCGAACGACAAAACGCGCCTTGCACACAAATCGTACTTTGTTTTGAACGAGAAGCGTAGACAAACACGACGTTTATTCCAAATAGAGTATGCAAAAGAATTATTCAACCAGACGCTGTAAATTACAGCCCTGAATCTTCTTATCTACGAGCATTGAATTGTTGAATGGAGATCGATAATCACGCATCTGCGAACGCAGGAAATGTCTTCGAGCGGATTCACTTTCACCACTAGTGCATTCACAAACCAGAATATAATCCACTTGGAGAACAGAAGAATAAAATCATGCCACTGCAATACCAATTCCGTGCAGTGATCAAGAATATCACATTGCTGCATTAATTGACTTGAAATTTGGTCCATCATCTAACCTAATATAAACTCCTCTGCCCCTGGGACCTTGCATTTATGCTCCTCCTTAGTTCGATGTACTGCTAACTTGAAAAATCAAAAGATCATATTCGCATGTTCCATATCTGAACGACGTCTGAAAACCTCGAAGCACTATATTGCGATAATATGTACATCCTTAGTCAGCGGCCTTTCCAGAAGACCGAAAGTTTTGGTCGTCTGAATGAGAGAAATATGTGTCCAGCTCTTGTAAATGTTGAATAAGTATGTTGCTTCATAAACGATAGAAATAATACTGTAATTCTCCCGGGAGAATCTTGAAGACGTGATGTTTTTCGGAGCAGAGTTCCGATCTCATGAATCGTACGGAATGCATAAACCCCAACCCGTGAGTATGGAATTCTGATAAAATCATTGAATAAAAATTCCCTATTTTGAGAGCGATTGGGATGCCCGAATTCCGACGCCACAAACCTTGTCGGAGCTATCTCTGAGCAGAAGTCAATTGCTCAATTGCTAGGTTGAACAGCCCATGGCAACTCATGAGTCGCAATGCTCGTGCACGTGAGGTACTGAAATTTGCCCTCCTTAGGACTCAGCATGCTCTCATTCTTGCAGATGTTCTGCACTTCTTGCTGTGCGTATTTTTTCATCAAGCCAAGGTCCAATGGTGCTTCATGCCATTGCAGGAAACCTGGAATAAAGCTTGTTCCCTCCGAAGAGTTTGCGACGGTGAAGTTCCGAAGCACTTCCTGGACTTCATGAACAGGAAGATATGTATCGTGTCCATCACCGATTTTTCGATAAAGCATGCCAAGCTTGGTCATTGTGTTGGGCTCTGAAGGATGGCGACTTGGAATCCTGCATTCGGCAACGTTGTCACAGAACCAGGAGCGCCACATTTGGGTTACGAACCAGGAGTCAAAGTATGACTTGTCGTAAGGATCTAATCTGACACGAGCGCCATTGTAGTCGATTGAAGCCGAGAATAGGATCTCATTCACTGTGCTCATCTTTTGGCGCATCTCAGCCACCTTGCTTTCAACAAGGCCTTTGACCCTGTCACTAAACCCAGATAATGTCTCCGCGGTGATCTTATCCGGGAAAGTACCGACAACATGAATCATAGCTTCTCTAAAAAATGGCGCATTTTGAAGTTGAATGGAAAGCTTAAGCCATCGAAGTGGCTCACGAAGAATGGCATGATAAAGAGGGCGACCAAATTGGGACAGTATATTCCCAATATGAGGGCGAACCAAAGTAACTACACCGTAGACGTGTGCAGCTTTCATCAGATGTTCAGATTGTCTGAGGGAAATGTCAATATCATTGGATGAAATGAGGGGGGATTTGCCATAGAAGATCGACAGCAATGAATGCATAGCCTGGACCTTTTCTTGGCGGGAGGGAGGACGAATTTCTCTGATGCTTTCGAATGGTATAGATCCCTGTGCAGATGTCTTCATATCTTGAACAGTTTGCGGTTCGATTTTACCATTTGTCTCATCCGTAATTCCTGGTTTGATATTTGCTTTCGCGGGGTAAACATCTTCGATTTTGTCTTCCGACTTAATCTCTGGCTTGATATCTTCATCCGTCGGTGCCGGAGTCAAATCAGAGTTCTCATCAATTGTCTCTACATGCGTTTGGACCTGATCGATAATCGTATTCGTCTCATGACCGCACGATTCCTCTTTTCGGTTTTTACTGACGGTCAATGACCCATCTTCTGATTTCAAGGCATGATGTTGACTCATTTCTGTGTTTGTCTGCTCCGTAATAGTGCCAGCTCCTGCCAGGACTGGCTCAAGAGAGATGGTACTTGTTTCTGCAGTTTTAGTGTTGATCGCCGTCTCGGTCATCTCGGTCTTGGCTGGCACATCAGTCAGATCAATGATCGACCGAGAAGGAGGTCTCACATCTGGAGGCATAGGAGATGGTGATGGAGAGAGCATAGTTTCCTTGTCGCTATTTTTGACCAGGGGATGCTCAAATTTATCCTTTGTTGTAGGAGTGAGTTGGCTACTTTTGCCAGGTACGGATGCTCTGCTGATTGGCTTTGGCTGGGATGCAACAGGCGGCGGAGGAGGAAAGGCCGTAAATGGCTATTTGGTCAGCCATGATTGCAATCGATTAGAACTTATAAAAAGGAAGGAATGAAAAGATTCCATAAGGATAGGAAAAGCTTACCATTCTTTTCAAGCGCCATGTTGAATCGTCAAACTCGTAGCGAGCCCAAAATCCATCATCAAGCCTGTAAACTTTCATTTTTTCGTCGGCCTCTACAACTGACAACTGCAATGTGACATGGAAGTGATGACTTGCTCGCTCAAGAATATCACTATGCAATTTGTATTGGTACGGCGAGTTTGCTGAAAGTCCAGGCTCAAGAAAAATGAACACATCGCCGTCGTGAAACTGGGGGAATTCAGAAGGCTGCATATTACAAGGTATACGGCGAAAGACAGCTTTTGTGGCGGGCTCATTGGGAACTGACTCGACCTCGATCGCGTCTTGGGACTGTTTAGCTTTACCCTTAGCTGGATAAAAAGTTAGAATGGTATGGAGTACGGACAAAAAATCATAGGAAAACTTACATTTTGCCTGAGCACGGGCTGGTTGTTTAGATGGACCCTGAGCAGGAGCTGACTGTTGAGGTGGACGGCCACGCTTGGCCTGAGGAGGAGGTTTCTGTGTAGATTGACAAGTTCGCTTGGCAGGGATTTCCCCTTTATATGCTGGATCAGCGTCGTTCTTGCGTTTACGAGCCATCTGCATTCTATCGTTAGCCAATGTTTCTATTCACTGTAAAAAAAAAAAAGTAATGTTGAAAGAAAATGAATGACGCAGTAAGTGATGAAAGTCCAATTGGCTGAGGTATATCCTTCAAAATAAGGCAACTTGCCTTGCGAACTCAATAATGCCTCGTTTAAGAATCAATGACAGAAACAAAAGGAGGAAGATAACTAGGTGTTAAAAGAAGTGGAAGGAGATATAGCAAAGTGAGGTTATGAATTGGTGATAGGCTGAATTATGACCAGATTAAATGAGGCTGTGCCTGTCAAGGACGAACTAAGGAGTAAAGTCAAAGGTGACAGAACCATCTGAAGAAAATCTAAAGACAGAGGTCAAAGTGAAGTGTTCAGACTGATATTCACAACTTCCATGCTATCAGACGGATATCTTCCCATAGAATGGAGATCAAATGTCATGAAACCTTCGAAGAAATCTGAACAAAGATTTTGAAGTGAAATGTCCAGACTGATATTCACAGTCTTGAGGTTTGAAACGAAGTGTTTTTATAGAATGAAGTCAGAGATGACAGAAAAATCTGAAGGAAGCTGAATAAATAGGTAAAAGATGACAAGAAATATCTAGAGGAAGCTGAATTAATGGATCAAAGCAAAGTCTTCGGATTCAAATCCACACAGCTTTGTCGCTGTGAAATGGATATATCGGCATACCTTGATATCCTGATTTCTTTTGTGAAATGAGCTGTGGAGATGAGAGTAAATCACAGTGAGGTTAATCAAGAAGGTTGCAGATCACATAGATGGATGAAGAGAGGAAATGAGGCACTCAAAGAAGAACAAAGGAGTAAAGTCAAAGGCGACAGAACTACGTGAAGAAATTAAAGAAGGTTGAACAAAAGGGATCAAAGTGAGGTGTTTAGACTGAGATCCACAACTTTGACGCTATGAAATGTAGATGTTCACATGCCTTGATATTTGCTTTCTTTGATCTGTAGTCTGTGAAGAGGAGGGTGATGATGTTGAAGAAGGTTTGCAGTCTTGATATCCTCAATTGATAAGCCGTGTCGATGATCGTGATGATGTTGCCGAACAGAGTTGTGGATGATAGATCTCAGGTTATCTGTTGGATCTTTCGGTATCGCGATACTATAAGTGATATCCTCGAGTATGTTCGTGGAACTAGAAACTATATCTTTCTCATCCGCGAATACAGCGATTGAATCGCTGAATTCAACACTAGACGTCACGAAATTTCGATATACTTATCTAATGGACTGGCATTATTATAGAAAACATTCCCTCACACCTTCGTTAGAAATGTTATCAACGTGTTGTATTTGCCGTATAATTAATTAAATACAGGTCACTTCGCGAGTCTCCTCGGCTTCATCTTTCTCCCAGTCATCTAAATTTCGCGTTGTAGCATCCCTCAGTTTCCTCTGTACAAATGCTTCCATGCCATCCCTCTCTTCTTGAGAAAGTAGTTTGATTCTGTCTTCATACCCAGCATTGTCACCAAAGAATCTCGGGTTGATTTGCTCCCAGAATATCACATCAAACGCCCAACTCCTCCGTACCACATAACTTGTCCAAAATGCTCCGGTCTCCCAGCTGTCCCTCATTCGATCTGACAAACGTTGGTTCTCTGTCAGACTCCCGTCACTAATCATAATATCCTCTCTCTCCGTAAGGACTTCCAAAAAGGTCTTCAGCCTTGGCTCATACTATTTCGCCCAATCGGAGACTCCTTTAGGCCATTTCTCAGGGGTTTCGATGAGCAGCCACCATGGAGGGCTATAAGTAAATTCAGCAGGTGCCGCATACGAGAATTCCCAGTCTATAACACCAACGATTCTACATTCGGCATCGATGAGCACATTTGACGGACGGAGATCATCACAGAATAGTCTGAAGGGTTTTGGATCTAGGCTTGGGGCACTAGAAAGGTGGCCCTCCCTGGCAAGTTTGCGGAACAAGTGCCGTGCAACGTACTTGCGGCGACAATCTTCCGCTGAATCGATTGCATCATTTCGTTGGGTTGATAAGTGGATGAGATTAACATCAGCAAGCGCGGCGAAATAAGACGACGAAGTCGTAAAGGTAGTAGACGGTAGCTTTGCAGGTGGGAAATTCCCGAGTGAGACGAGCTCATTCATATTGAAAGTCATTGGGCGGTCTGTGATTGACCATCGCCCGTCACCATCCTCTCCTATTGATCCGATCTGATCGAAAGAAGGCTGCGAGAGTCGGAGTAAGACATCAGCCATTTGGCTGTAGATGAATTTAAGTTTTGTCTCTGGTATCTCGGGATTGAGTATCGGTCGGTCTTCTCTGACGAAACCGGGCGTGTTGAGCGCAGCTGTGACATTCTGCTCATGGGTGATGTGCTCCATCAGGATGAACGGGCCCATTCCGGCCGGGGATTCGTCTGTCATGCCGTAGTGTAGAACAAATGGCAGAGGTATCAACGTGTTTTCGGCCACATATCGCATAACAGCGACTTCCTTAAGGAGCTTCTCTTCAGGGAACCTGACATTGCCAGGCTGCGGGAACCGTAATATTGCTGACCCACCATCTCCAAACTCCATCCGAAGACAGACACTGAAGGCTCCCGCAATAGGAGAGAAAAGCTCTTTAGGGACACCGCCTCGATGTTTGGCCATGAAGTTACCGATTTCTCTTAATACCTCCTGTTGATAAAGCTTCTTGCACCAAGCTTCGAACTCTGCTTCACTTCTTTCCCAAGAGACATCATCATAGCGCATACGCTGGTGCATTGTGATATGAATGATATTTAGTGAGCAGGTTGATTCGAGGAAGTAAGTATCCAAGAGGGTGAGCACTTGAATTGTGGATGTTCCTGCCTTAGCTCCTGGTGGGTTGCCGAGAGGCGCAGGCGCCGCCCCCACTCGCCGTGGGGGCTGCCGCGACTGAGCTTCCATGCCCATTTCATAGTCGACGAGCTGCAGTAGTTCTTGTTGAATAAATGGGGTTTGGGTTTGGTGCCTGTAGGCACCGGGGGATTCTCTGTTTGGAGAATTCATGAGAATCCTCCGTGCATGGCTCTTTGAGCCTTTGTTTCAGACTCTCTATATTATGAGAGCCTTTTCCTAGTCTAGATAATCAATCAATTCAATCACCTTTTTATCATTGGCATCATCTATTTCTACAGTTCTAACATCATCCGTTTCATTCAAAGGTAGACGTTAAGTTATTATTAGACCTTCCTCTTGTCACCAATCAATCTCTTAGTACATAGAAAAATGGATTATTTATAGAGTTAGAGGTGTATATATCCTAAGCGCTGTGAAAGTATTTTGATTCCATTGCGCGATTTCTAACAGCTAATATGTCTCCGATCTCTGAAGCAGACGAAGATCCAAATAGTATATTAAGAGTTCTTTCCATTCTTTCTTTTCCTTCAATCGTTAGCAAAGCCAGAGAAATACGACCAAAAACAAATACATCACTCAGTTCGCCAGCTGGCCTTTCAAATCTAGGCAACAACCACAAGGTAGCAACCAATGATCATTCTTTAATTAAACAGTGGGTGTATGGAAAGAGCTGATTTTTCAAGTAGCAGCCTCTAAGCATGTCTAGCAAAGAAACGGAGTTTCGGATTAATATAAGCCGCGAAAACGCTGAGCGGTTGAAAAAGTCAGGTGAAGCTTCTCCAGAAAGGCGCGGAAACACTAAAGGGGCAGGCTCTTACAGGCTTTCAAACGACGACGAGGCATCGCGGATGGAAAAGGCGGGAGAAGCCTCTCGCGAGAGAATCCAACATCCTACAGAAAATATTGCGCAGGAATATAAGAGAGGGAGCGATAGCGCGCAGTAGAAGCTTGGTGACAAAGGCACATGATAGTTGATATAGTGAGGGGTTCGTTCTCGTGCGGGCGAAGGAAGTAGAGCGTTAGTTGTTAATATTCAACAACAATGACATTATGCCTCTTAATCATCTCTTTTCCTGTTAACTAGATTGTGATAAACAACCATTAAATAGGCGGCGATGGCGAAGAGTACTAGTAGACGAAAACACAGTTCACATAGATCGCTAGTTTCTTAAAAGGGAGACACATTAACATCGCTGTTAATAGCATAAGTGTAGCAATAATAGGTAGGGGTTTTTTTTATACTCTATTTAACGATGAGACGGCTAGAAGGTCGCTGAAAAGGGCAGCTTTCGTCGCTGCGCACCCCAACTTAATCACCACGCGCCTATTTGTGCCTCAGGTCCTAACGCGACCACCACTTAAGATTCTGAGTTCTTACCCAAGTATATTTCTAAAACTCTATCTATCTACATATGTTGGAAGCTCTAACTGGGATGCAAGGAACTTTGTGTGGAAAGAGACAGCATTTGTCCGTTACGAGGGCTAACCTAGGAGATCTCGTATGGAGGGACATCCTGTTTGATGAGGATGTTTCATTGGTGCTTGTCAGGTAGAAGTTGGGCATTTGGGTCAACTCGTTTCACGCAATTCCCAGCCACTCATTTGGTTTTGCTTTTTTTCTTGCTTTAAAGGAAGTTTTGTTCAGGAATGTATTTGAATAAAATAAGGCAGCACACTTCTTTTCATGCGACCAACTACTCTGCTCCATCTGTATGAGTGACCCCATCCTTGCGTCCCTTCCATCATTGCGTTCATCCTATCCTTCCTCCATGAAACCAAGACATCACCCCGTATCGTATGCCCTCAATTGCTCCATTTTCACCCGTATATATACTCCATCTCTGCGCGCTGTACCATCAACTTCTCCACATAGTTGCAAGTCACTCATATTAATTTTTGGTGTTTGAAGAAACAAAGTGACATTGGCCTAAGATTATACTCGGAAACTCCACTCATTCGCTACCCCCGCTTTTTTTTTTTAAGAAAAACGAGCAGTACACTCCTCTTTGTATGCCTTCAACTGCTCCATCTTGTTCTGTGTAAATGACTCCATCTCTGCACGCGCCTTGTCGTCAAGCAACTCAACACCAGCGCCGCCGTCATGTAGTGCGGCCCAATAAACGGCGTCCACCTCAAAACTCTTCCTTGCTGCGTAATCGAACCAGAAACGCCCAGTCCTCCACGAGTCACGCATCCGGGTAGAAAGAGGTGGCCCACTGGGTTGCTTCCTCCTTAATGCTGATTCCTCTTCCACCCGTTTCAACGCTCGCAAGAACTGCTCCATTCTGGGCTCATAGCAAGCCGAAAATTCTTCTATAGAACAGCGATCAAGCCACATTTCCGGCCCAGACAACAGCAGCCACCAAGGCGGGTCATACGTGAACTGGGCCGGCATGGCATTTGTAAACTCGAAATCGAGCACGGCTGTAATACGGAAGGTTTCTGGGTTTACCAGCATGTTCGAAGGTCGCATATCGTCGCAGAAGGGTATAAATGGACCAGCGTCGTCAACACAGTATTTTGGGATAAGCTGCGCGAACCGATGACGAGCAATAAACCGCTCCTGAGCGATTTCCGGGTCATCGGCGAGGTTGCGCTGGGTCCAAAGGTGCGTCAGGTGCTCATTCGCGACTGACCTAAGATAGTCGCTTGCACTGTCGAACGGCGTGGTAGGAAACTGATCGTTAGGGTAGCCTGCGACAGTCGCCAACTCGTTCATGTTGTATGTTAAGGGTCTTCCCGTAACAGACCATGAATTTGAAGCATAATCCTTCGAGATGGCTCCGATGCGGCTGAACGTAAATTGAGAAAGTTGAAGCAGGTAATCGGCGACTTGATAATAGATCTTGTCTAGTGTTGTGTTGTCGATGTTTGGGTTTAGAACTACGTCCTCTTCATCGCATTCAGTCTGTTGCTTTAGGACAGTCGACAAAAGCGTTCCGTCAATATAATCCATGATGATAAATGGCCCAAATTGCTGTGGGCTTTCCGCAGTTAAACCCCAGCTGTGGACACGAGGGAGAGGGATGGTGGTGTTTTGGCTAAGGTATTCCATAATCTGGACCTCGTTCGCGACCTTTTCGTCCCTAAGAGCCGTAGCCGTGTGTCCCGGTTTTGGGAACCGAATAATAGCGTCCGGCCCTTCATCGCTGAAGCTGAAGCGGAAGCTGAAATTGAAGGAACCCTTAAGGAAACCAACATACTTTCCCGCTCCGCCTCCTTCCCGGCGGCTAGCAACAAAAGTTGCTAATTCAGCCTTTGAGTCGAAAATCCTATCTAACCAAGCCCTACATTCGTCATCACCGTTGGTCTCGGCTATCTCGTCGAAATATGTCTTGAGCGAGGATGTCTTCTGTTGAGGCATGTTGAGGAATTGGGATGCGAATTGGACAAGGTGAATGAAAAGATGGCAGACTGGATGGAGTGCAGAGGGGAAGACTAAGGTTCAGTGCCTTTTGGAGCCTAAACGCAATTGCAAATTAGTAAGAGAACCACTGTCTAATCGTTGGTTTCGACAAACTGTACTTAATCGTTGGATCCAACTGGTCGCGTCGCTCCCAGTTGGAGGAAGCGAGTTGTCCCGCGGAAGCGAGTTTGTCCCGTGTAGTTTTGCTAGTAATTTGTATGTAAAAATACGTAAAGAGGCAGTTTCGCTATCTAAACACCTACATACATGAGACAAGAAATTTAAATATTTCTACGTAAGTACCTTTACATATAAGCAACTATGTAAAGGTACATAAAAGCTCAAATTTTCTATGGGACGGGACAAACTCGCTTCCGCGGGACAACTCTTCCTCCAACTGGGAGCGACGCGACCAGTTGGATCCAACGATTAAGTACAGTTTGTCGAAACCAACGATTACACGGGGGAGAACAGCGGACAGCTGGGTCCTCCCCTGCTGTGGTCAAACCTGCTTCAACAACATGCTTGCTCAGTACTCGGCTCTTGGATGCGCTTCTGTCATCCCCTCTTGTCTTTGCAGCAATTCAAATTTTGGCTTCGGTCTGCGCGACTGGTTAGTACCATTTCCTCGCTGTTATCTAATATCTGAAGGCAGCTGGAGCCTATGGGTCATGTTCCAGGAGCTTGCTTTCATAGACATAGCTTCGGGAACACGGTTCCTAGGCTTCCACTCTAGTTTGATTCGTAAAAGAGATTTACTGACTTTCTAAACAGCGCGAATGGTGCCTGCGGCACGGGGGGTGGCACCTACGGTTATTGCTTATGGAAGCACGTATTGCGCGTCTGCGACCGCTAAGTAGTGAGTTAAGTAGCGTATTGAGATTGAAGATATGTCTGTGTGTATAGTCTATACTGTATTCGACGTTCGTAATTTTGCATTAGGCTTGGAGGTATGAATGTGTAAGCAGGGCAAGATCATTGAGGAGGAATAGGATGTTATTGTGTAAAGAGCCTTTGTAGGTCTATTCAAGAGAGTCGTTTGCTGGCCCAAACTCTGGCCACTCCCTGTTTGCACGAGCAGTCATGAGGTCTAGGTCAACCACCTTTGATGTCTGTTGAATCCATGCAGCTTTCTCATCCATCATCAGACAATCCAATCTATTGTAATTTACTAAGAACTCCGTGCCGAAACCGTCATCCCACACGTTCCCAGCTTTCACGATATCCTCCCGCAAAGTCATGAGCCACGGATGAATTGTAGAAAGGTAATCATGAACCGTAACAAATCCGTTTCCAGACGCAGCAGCCGTGACCACAATCCTAGCCTTCTTTTTCCTTGGTCTTGGTTCCCCACAGCACATCAACAAATGCTCTTCCCGATCCGAGTCTTCATCCGGATCATAGTCCTCAAGGGCCCCATACTTTACACCTCTGCTCTCATAACCAATCTCACTGTGGTCGTGATGACAGTCTTTCCAATTCCACTCCCAAGTCTCCAGCTCATCGGCACGCACAGTGATGGACGAGACCTTGGGCTCGGACACCGGTAGCTTCGATGCCGGATGCCAGGTTCCACCGTCGGGCATGGGTTGGAAGTATGGCTCCAGAGGATCTGGACTGTGGCTGTCTTTCATAATTGAGATTGCGGTGGTCAGGGGACCATCGAGAGTCCAGAAGATACGGTCTCCGGCATTGGGGGATTTGCATGCCACAGCTTGGGCGCTGTGCAGCTCTTCGAGGGTAGGATAGCAGGGTGTTTGTCCGACTTCGTGGCTGGTATTTGGGGTCGACATTGTGATTGCGATATGAAAAGACGATGAAGACCGAATTCGGTAGCTAGGAGCTTCTAGATAAACCTTTTCGTCAAGTGATTAGAAGTGGCCTGTGAAATGAATGCGGGGAACAAACGCGCTTTATACCCCCTGAACGAGAATTTTAAGCGACAAGCCTTCTTCTAATCGGGGGGCCTGTGCAGCCCCCAAAACAGCGTAGCTGTTTAGGGGGGTACAGCGAAACGATAATATCAGCATACTTTGTAGTATTAAGTTAAAGTAGATATGTAATAGACTTTTAAGTGCCCTCTTAACTTCACTATGTTATAGAATTGTATTAAATGTAAGAAACTAATATATAAAGAAATAATAATTTAATTATATGTAGTTCTTGTTGGATAAAGAGGTTGGTATCTGTAGGCACCCGGGGATTCTCACTTTGGAGAATCTTCACGTTATGCATGGATGATTCCATGCATCGTTCCATCGGCTCTTTAAGCCTTTGTCACGGCCACCTATATCAAGAGAAGGATGGTCCATAGCATAGTTAATTAATCAATCACTTTTACTTCATCTATTCTACTGTGCTGCTCTACTTTTGACAGTTCTGTAGTATTAGACATTAAAGAGAAAAGTCTCATAATGGAATAAAGATTTAAATATAATAGGATGAGCTAATACTAGCCTCATTACGTGACCTAAATCTTTTCACCTTGCTCTACATATGTGGCGCTTTGCAAAAGCTGAGTTTCATGCAGACCTCATAGGAGTACTCATAGTTCGTGCAAACACGTAGAATCTAGTAAGAGATGCAATGGATTGACCCAGCCAAGTGGGACTGTGTTATTAGGTCTTGTCAAAGGTCATGATAAGCTTTTTGGCTCAGTTTCCCCGCACGTGTGGCGCCTTACAAGAAGCTGAATCGCCATTAGAGAAGCTCATATGCAGAACACATTCCAGTACCTGCAATATCTGCAATCAAATGAAGCCCTAGGTCCCAGCTATACCAACTCTCCTTCGCAATCTAGACAAAGTTTCTCTTATGCCCCAGCTACCCTGCCGTAATCTAGACAAAGTTTCCCATCAGGAAACAAAAGAACTCCTCACCACCACACAACTTTGCCATGGCCCAGCTAACAATCTCAGTTAAGGCTCAATTCAGGTATACACCCCGTATCCATCAAAATGGATCCCCACATCAGGATAGGGCGGATCTGGCTTTGTCGGCACCCAGTCCTCAGGCATATTATAAAACTTCTGCACCGCGGGCAGAAACGCAGGGCGTGCGGATACGGCTGGTCCTCCAACAGCTCATGGCGGATCAACTCATTGTAACTGAAGCAGGCGCCGTGCTCCTTGCTCCACTTCTCCAGCTTGTTCCAGTCCTTGCATTGGCGATATTGGCCGACCCCTGTGATGGCGTTGCCGGTGGCGTCGACGGGGATGTAGCGGGGTGTGTCGTCGGCTGCGCAGATGATGTCTTGGCGGACGTTGTCCAGGCAGTGGATGAGATGCTCCGTGGCGTAGCTCTGCTTGACACCTTTCCGGTACTCGAGATTCGAGCGGTGGAGAGATTTCTACCCCGTGAGTTAGCAGCTGATCCTCTATGTCGGCTTCGGATGGGAAATTACCAGGCAGTGCAGGCTGTGCATTGAAGTAATCATGTAGACGCTGTGAGTATGATCCCACGGGAAATTCGCCGAAGGGGGGAGGCCTTTCTCTTTCGCGTACTCCTTGGTAAGAGCAACGTTAATATAGTCGATCTCCATGTTGACCCAGGCATGGTCACTCTCAGAGATGTTCTCTTGGTTATATTCGGTTGACGATTGCCACGCAACCGGGTGATCGTCTGCCAATCCAGCTACGCATTCCGAATTAGTATTGGAGAAGCAGAGGTCTACATCGCAAAATACTCACCAAGTTTGGTAATTCGTTGGGCGGGCACCCAAACCTTTCTCAAAGTAACTGCCATGACGATGTTGGAGATGATAGAGAAGACGAAGAGGAAGGCAGTGACAATAATGGACAATTTCGAGAACTTGTATACGGAAACTTCATTTCGCGAGAGGTATTCATGGCCTGTGAGTTCCTCACTGCTGGAACTGCTCTTGATGGTATCGGATTCATCTTCACTGAGCAAGCGATACTTCTCAAGAGTAGGTGCCATGATGAAAGTCTGGTAAATCCACAAGAAGGGAAGAATTGGTAGACCCAACTGAACGTGGCAGGCACAGACTTGTTTAATAAGAAGCAATGCTTAATCAAATTGAGATAACGTAGTAAAATACCCGACCTTGACTACAAGTTTTGGTAACTATACGCCATGGTTTGTAACGGGCATACTCTACGCATGTAATTGTCTTGGTAATGATGATATACCTACCAAGTACGTTGCAGATGTGCCATGTAGCTAGCTGCTATTGCTCCGGGAAATCGGAAAATTCATTCGCTAAACTTTGCCTTTCAGGAAACTTGACAAGGGATTTATAGTTATGCTTATTGGTATACTGCCCGAGGCGACGTACTGCTTCCACTATTGGCCGGTTGTACATGTAAAGTGCGATCGGCACGGGAAATTCGGGAAATTCAGTTTTAATGAGAGTGTTACAAGGGTTCCTTGGAGCACACATGCTGCGTGTACCGGCAATTTGTTTCAGAATATTAAGAAATCACTGCTCTTACAATTGTGTGAGATATTCGTTTCCTAGGGCTGAAAGAGTTTCTGGAATAGAAAGCCGATACGCATATGAGGTTTTTGGATGTGAAATTCATGTCTTTGAATCCCTATCACCGGCAACGAGATGTGGGGATTTGAGCTTCAACGCCCTCAGCCACTTTGAGATTGTTCTGGGCCACCCATCGACGTGGACTTCATATTGCTTAGACATCCAAGAATAGTAGATGCCCGCGTTGCTGTGCGCGCTACCCCGCAGTGTGGTACGCCCTCGCATATCGTATCAATGGGGTGGATTCTTCGTCGGAGTTTATACCGACCATAACGGAGGCGTTAGAGCTGGCATCCTGACTAGGAAATTGTGCTTGTAGGAGGCAGTTTGGCCCTGGACCACCCCGATATTCCGTAAGCGTTTAACTTAAACTCATTGAAGGTTTCCGGGTCAATATTCTTCGCCGCATGAACTTTCTGCCGCTCATCTTCTTTAATTGTAAACATCATTGAGTTGGATACATGAAGGTCTTTGGATAAAACATTCACGAGTACTTACTGAATCTCAACCTTAACTTAACCACTGGGGAAATCGCCTTGGAAAAAAACCCATCAACTGCTAGTGTAACATAAATAGATACAATGGCACCTTCCAATGGAGGACCACGCTCGGATGGAATCCCCAACAACTCCAAACCAAAGCATGTAATCATCATCGGCGCAGGTCTCACAGGGTTGATTCTCGCCCAGGCGCTCCGCAACATCAATCACAAACACCCCGAATCCCCACGCTTCACATTCGGTCTCTACGAACGCGACTCGCACGCCTTTGCTCGCGGAGGAGGATGGTCTTTGACAATCCACTGGGCATTGACTGACCTGCGGAATGTGCTGCCGATGGAGATAATCGAGCGGTTCGACGAGTGCCTGGTTAATCCCGAGGCAGCAGAGAAGAAGGATCCCGGCAATTTCCAGTTCCTGGATCTGAAGACGGTCGAGAAGCAGCACGTGTGGCCAATTCCGCTTGGGGCGGCGTCGAGAGTGGCGAGGGAGAAGTTGATGGCGCTGTTGATGGAAGGATTGGACATCCAGGTAAGAATCTTGAAACTCTGCTGCGCAGTGGTTTTCGTTTTGCTGATGTTGGCTTCAAGTGGTCCAAATGCTTGGAGAAAATCAGTTACCCAACTGACTCCACCGTCAGCGCTCACTTCGACGATGGCACAAGTGCAACAGGCGACCTTCTGATTGGGTGTGATGGAGCAAACTCTGCTGTCCGGAGGAGTCTTTGCCCTGCAATTTATCGAACGAACCGCCTGCCAGTCAGACTGATAGGCCTCCGCATGGAACGTCCCCTCTCCGAAATCCAAGAATGTCTCGCCATAGATCCACATTTCTTCCAAGGCGGAGATCCAGATAGTAACGTGTATTTTTGGCACTCATTCATCGATCTTCCTCGTTCGACTGATGAGAGGACGACAGCAACGTGTCAAATGATGATGAGCTGGCCGTACCGCAAAGGATTCTTGGGAAGAGATGAACCCCTTGAAGTGCCAGAGAGCGTAGAAGAGAAACTAGCACTTATGCGGGAGCTATCGAAGGACTGGGCACCTCTCTTCAAGGATCTTGTGCACAGCATTCCCGAAGAGACTGATTTGCGGGAAATTGTTCTGGCGGACTGGCCGCCAGAAAAAGCAGCCTGGGACAACCACAATGGTACAGTAACGTTGGTTGGAGATGCAGCACATGCTATGACAATGTGTGAGTTCGCCCCCTTTCCTCTTCTACTCGTATCTTTTGTGACTGCGCCATCCCACTGAGGGACATAACCGTGGCTTTTTTGCTGATGTTATTTCCATGCAGTCCGTGGCGAAGCTGCCAATCACGGGGTGATTGATGTCTCGACTCTCATCAAACAGCTCGGTTTGACATTTGAGGGGACGTCTCAGGAAACCTTCAAAGAAGTGATCGACGACTACGAAGAAGAGATGATAACACGCACTCGTCCCGCCGTCTTCAAATCCCGACAGGCCTGCATTGATGCAAACAACTATTCATCTGTAAATTCGGACAGTCCACTCATTTCAAGGAGGGCTGTGAAAGATTAGATGTGGGAGTTTGCCGGTTTGGAGAGGTGGCGGAGACTTGTTATGAGCCCCTCTGGTCATGGCGGTGCCGTTCCAAATGTATCAGTTAGCCAGATACATTCTGCCTGTCACAAGGTTGCCTCCATGTGACGTGGTATCAAGTGGGTGGTATTCTCTTCAACGTAGATCCATTATCTGATATGTAGAGGGGAGAGGTGGTGCAGGTTCCCTTAGACCCCGTCAATGAAAAATCACGTTCCACCCTGGGATAGAAGAAGCACAAGGGAAATGAAATAATTTCGACAGATTTAAAGACCGATGCTCTCAGTCCCTTTCTCCATCGAATGAAACAAATGAAAAGAGCTTATGAGAGTATCCCTGCTCTCATTCGAACGAAACTCAAGGAAAGCGTAAGAGCAATCACTCTTAGAACCCAAGCCTCGTCTTAAGCATCGTATTTCCGCTATAGACACTCTGACTCTATGTAAAGTATGTCGGTCTTCCGAGAGATCTAACTTTGATTCTTTGTCAGTGATTCCTTGTTGACCTCGACCGACCTCTACTTCGAGACTCCATCTGCCGAGAATCAAAACCAGATCGAAAAGCCTGCCGCTGCTAGGATTGACAAGCCCGCTGCCGCATAACCGGTCTGATACACTGTCGCCATTTTGAAACCCTTGGCCATGTCCCAAGCCACATGCCTCAAGCTGTTGAACCCGTGGAAGAAAAACGGCCACGCCATACCAAACTTCACGGCGACCTTACCAGCCCATGGCAAACCTGCCATCGCAGCAGCCAAGGCGCCCGACGACAAATCCCATCCTAGGTATGGAGATGCAACATATGCGATACCAAAGATGTATAGACCACCAGCGAGGGCGAGGCCAGTGATTCGCTCCAGACTGGAATTGACCGAGGTCAACTGGAACTTGTAGATTGCCAAATGCGGAGAGAGCGGGCGCTTGAGGCGCTGGGCGACAAGAATTTCGCCAGCCTCAGATGGCTTAACGAGCTGGGTCTTGACGGTGGAATTTGTGGTTGAAGCGGTATGGCTGTATGATGTTACTCGACGCTCTTGCTGACGGGAATGGGATTCTATGCCCATACCGGACCTGTCCTCTCTGAATCACGATGTCCCTTGCTCCAGTCGACAATGCTGCAAGAGCACTTGGCCTCGCAGCAAGTCGTGAGGCATGGATGATGCTCGAGGCTGACGTTGTGCGGGCGAAGGCTAAATAAACCGTCAGCGAATACACGCACACGCGCGTCTAAAGCAGGGAAAAGGACCAACAGCGGCTGAAAGCGAGAGAAGCCATGGCTGAAGCCTTCTGTAGCGAGGATGCGAGAATTGGCACCGAATGGGCACCAAATGGGGAGGTTCGAAGTGTAGAGGGCGCGAGTGCGACTGCGTGGAGGAGGGATGAAGATGAAGTGAAGCAGATGTGCAGATGGATGGAGGGCGAAGTGGGAAGGGAAGGGGGGATGGCGATGGCGGTCAACGGGCCAACGGCTATTGCAGTGAACTGAACTCAGGGCGACAGGTACAGGGATCTCGTCTCGTGCATACGTACATACTGTACATACTGTATGTACATATGTACAATACAATGTACATATCTAGATACGAGGTGAAATGGCGGAAATAAAGCGGAAATAGACGTAACAGAGCCGGATCCACCCTGCTGCGCCCGCTGCCGCTGCCGCTGCCGCCACTAGGCCTATCCTAGACCTATCATTCACGCACTTGGCTGTGTCTGGCTAGAGACTTCTCCACTCCAGCTCCTCCATCTACTCTCACCCAATAGGAATAGCAACAGTAATAGGAACAGCAATAGCAATAGCAATAGCAACATGCACGGCCGAGGGTCTACGTAACATAGCCGCCTTTACTAAAAAGAACTGAAAAAACTGATAAGGCGGGAGGGGACGGGAGGGAGGGTAGGCATGCTGCACGTCATATTACAAATAAGCTCCAGGGCCTTGGCCTCCGCCAATGAACATACCCTCCCGCCTTATAATCCTTCTGACCTGCTTGGCCCTTCCATTTTCCATCATCCATCATCCATCCCACTGCAACCTCAGACTCTCAGAACCTATCTTCCACATTAATGACGCAGTAATCATTATGCATATTGATGACACGTCACACATTAATCAATTATTACAGTATGAGCTTGCTCTTAGAGCCAGAGTCCACTGCACGTTCACGGTTCCGACCTACGCCAAAGACCCAAAGACTCCTGCCGAGGACGCTTCTAGGGCTGACAGGCTTCGAGTCCAGACCGTATATCTTTTGCAACTGGGAATAGCCTCAGTATTGCTGGGAAGGGGACGATCTAAAAGCAGTGAGTGGAGCCCTGGTGGCAATATGGTGGCGATGCAATATGCTGGCAATGCAATATGCTGGCGCTTTGCCAATGCAGTGCATAGAGCCATAGACCCTGTACGTTGTTGCTTGATTTATCTACCTAGCGACTGTACGAACAAGTAAGCTTACTTGTAAGCCGTTCCTCAATCCTCAATCCTCAGATACATGCCGCATTCAACTAACGTATTTGTTAGTGTATAACTTCATGATGTCTGCCCAACTGAATTACGTTGTACTAAGCTCTTGCTCTTCATTATTGCACAGCCACAATTCTTTTCGGGGGCGCTGTCGATATCGCAACTGGCGTGAGTACTACTCAACTATATTTGGGATTAGAAAGAAGGACTGGGTGCTGGCACATCATTCCCATCGTTGATATGGAAAACCCAGTATATAAACGGCGCAGGCCCGCTGTGGCCTGTACGGAATGTCGACGAAGAAAGGTGAAGTGCGACCGCAATTTGCCATGCAGGCCATGTCGAACGTCAAATTTGGCGTGCGAATATCGTCCCCCGTCATCAGCGGACCAGCAACATGGCCAGAACACATACCAGCCAACTCTGAATTACCCAGTCGAGAGCCCTTTTGCACCTGGATTCAATCCATTCAATCCCCCCGCCGACCAGTTTGCGGATCTGAATACAAGTTATATTTCAGGGAGACAAATGTCAAACTGGTGTCCATCAGGCAGCTTCGCTCATCTAGACGCTCCGCAGGCCAGGGAGGTAGGGCTTTCGAATATGGTGCCACACATATTGCCCAGCCCAGCAGACAACGGGACCGATCAGTTATACATGTTTACCTCGCCTCCTTCTGAGACTTCAACCAAGTCCAGCCTATTAGCATCTGCAGGAACCATCAGATCCAGCTTTTCACGAATATCAAGTTTTGGACCTAGCGAACACTACATTCAAACAACAGTAAGCCAAAACCAACTCTAAAAAAGGATTGTTGCAGGAACGGCTAATAATAGTACTATCACATAGCTTGACAAAATGAAGTTTCTGTTCTGCGACGTTGGATCCCACGCCTCGGCCGAGCATTCAGACATCTTACTCCTCCTCACGAAGTGCAAGCAGCTTTCAAAACAAATCAAAGCCAAGCGTTTGAGTAATTTGATCTATGGCTCCTCTGGACCACATTTCACCAGCAAAATACCCCCTAAGGCAGTTTGTGATCGGCTCCTTCATCTGTATCTTAGCACGTTCGAGACGGTCTTCAGAATTCTGCATGTTCCATCATTTCAAGCAGAATATGAGGCATATTGGAATAACCCCCTAGGTTCAAGTGATGTCTCTTTGCGAAAGATTCTTCTTGTCTTGGCTATTGGGACATGCTTTTACGGGGAATCTGAGGAACAGACCCGCTCATTACGCCCCCTGGCGTCCAAATGGGTTCACGACGTTCAGCAGTGGCTAGTTCACATGTTTGAAATGTCCGAGATTGACATGGACGTACTCCAGGTTTCCTGTCTCCTCCTTTTGGCTCGCCAAACCGACGTAGTTGCATCGGAATTGATCTGGATATCGGCCAACTTTCCGCTTCGAATAGCAATTATCTTAGGCTTTCATAAAGAGCCGCGGGACGATGTCCCAGAAATCCCAGTTTTTGAGTTAGAAATGAGAAAGAGGCTGTGGGCCACAATACTGGAGCTCTCTGTCCAATTAAGCATTGACTATGGGATGCCGGCGCCAATATCCACCGACGATTACGATTGCCAGCCTCCATCAAACTTCAACGATGTGCAAATTGCAGATAATTTGGACGGTTGTGCCCCCACAGAATCCCTGGAAATATTTACGCAGAGCACGATCCAGATCATGTTGCTGAGGACTGTGCCCATTAGACTCGAGATTATCCGATTGCTCAATGCCTTGAACTCCAATCAAATTTACCAGGAAACTCTACAGCTGGGCTCCAAACTAGATGCTGCTGTCCGTTCGCATACAGCTCTCATCCAGTCATATCTGTCCTTGCCCTCGACCGACAGCGCAAAGCCAACCGAGTTCCAGATGCAGCTTCTTGACATCTTGACACGCCGCTTTCTATTGGCGCTACATGTTCCATTTGCTGCAAAAGCAAAGTCCGACTCGTCATTCTATTTCAGCCGAAAGGTTGTCACTGAAATCTCTCTCGGACTTTTGTCCAGTCCGCACTTGTCACAACCCCACCGAGAACCCTCGCAGAATTACTCTCGTCTTAAGGTGCTTGGCTGTGGCATGTTCAGGCACATGCTATGGCATGCGACTGCCGCGATCTGCGTTGAGCTGATCAATGATTTGACGGAAGATTCGTTTCCCATGATGCATAGCCTCTCTCGCGAGAGGTTCTACAAAGTCATACAACAATCCAGCGAGAGTCTAGACCGCCGCATCCGAGCGGGGGATACGAGCATAGAAGCTTACGTGCTGTGCAAATGTGCTCTGGCACAGGCCGATGCTATTAAAACGGGAAAAGTGCCAGAGACTTGCATAGTGGAGGCGGCAAAATCCAGCCTGGCCCTTTGTTGCCGAGTTCTGGAGACTCAGACTGGAGAAACTGGTCAGCATTTTAGCAGGCCCTCCACAAGTCAGGGGGATACTATGTTCCAGGGTGAAAACGATGCGATGTCATGGGATTTCATGGTAATTACTTTCTCCTGTTTCGCGAAGACTTGTTTATGACATTGATTGATAGATCTAAGACCAAGCTCCCATCTCGATCTACACACCGATTTGTTTCGATCTGGAGCTTGCTACTGTGCTACTGTTTGAGCCTCGCTTCCAACAATGTCGCCTGCTCGGCCAACCCCGCCGAACTCTCCTCGAAGCCCTTGGGCATCCACACCTTGACCAACTCAAAACCGGAATCGTTTAACAAGGTCTCAAACTGCTCCTTTGTGCGCTCTAATGATGCAAACGAGACCATCATGGTGAGATCGGCCTGGGCCGAGGACAAGGCCACGTTCGACTCTGGTAGCATGGTTTCGTTGATCAGTAAGATCGAGTCTGGGGCCATTGCCTCGCGCACTCGTGTCAAAATCTGAAGCGCTTGCTTGTCTGGCCAGTCGTGAAGTACTGTACGCAAGTAATAAGCTTTGGCACCCTTGACCGGCTGCTCGTTGAAAAAGTCATATCCTTGAGCTTCAATCCCTGCGGGAATATTCTTTGCTTCGGCGACAACGATTGGTAAATCCTGCAAGATGAGTTTTCCAGGGATATCGGGGTATTTATCCTTGAAGGCAATGAGATCTGCTCCTTGGCTGCCCCCAACGTCGACCAGCACTACATCGGTAGGGTTTTGAACGCGGAGCTTCTCTTCCACCGGGAAGAAGTTGAACCAGTTCTGGCCGCGCCGGCGGTGTGAGATGGTCATGACGGTGTTGAAGGCTTGCTGATAGTATGGTTTGGACGCGAGGAAGTCAAAATAGTGCTTATCGGTGCCCATGGCGTATTGGAATGGGCCATCGTATACGTCATCTGGGTTTTTCCAGCCGTTCTTCTCAAAGTATTCGGGGAGCTTGGAAATGATCATGATGAAATGAGTCCTGGTTATATGAGAGTTGGTCACAAGATAACATATTGTCTGAAATGCGAACAACGTACACATGAATAACGACTGCTGAGAACGGAGAACTTGAGACATAGGATGCGGCGAGAGGCGTCGAGGCATACGAGCCCTTGGTCACTTCTTTGAAAATGCCCATGGCTCCCAGGAATCTCATAATTCGCTCTGTTGATAGTTAACTTCATTTTCTCCTGAACCAAACAACCAGTACCATGGCACTTACTGACGAGTAATGGATCCGCTTTGGTTGCCTCGGCGAGTTCCTGAATGCTGATTTCCTCCCCGTTTTTGCTGGCTGCTGCATCGAACAGCTTTAGGTCGATGCCTAACCTAAGTGCCATGGCTTGATGACCCTACACCAGCATCAGCATCCGCTCTCCACCGCATACCAACAGTCCGCGGGAGGTTTCAAGTACAGAGAAGATCACTCGAAGTGTGAATTCGAAGGGCGATTCGAACGAGCTCTGCAATTTGGAGCAGGCTTGAAGCAGCTGCTTGCGGTCCTCCTCGGAGACATTTTGGGTTCCATTTCCAGCGGCGGCGTTGATGCACTTGGCAAGTTCGACGAGACTTGTGATGCTCATCGTGTCAGTAGCGAAGCAAGCAATTTTTTTTTATCTAAGTATAGCGAGATGGCTTTCGTTCAAGAGGAAGAAAACCCAAAAGATAAGAGCAGGTAATTATTTTGTATCTCATTTTGCTATATATGTATATATGGCTTGGACTCAAGAAACACCTCGTTCCTCAATGCCTCTCTCATCCTCCATACTGTCGGGATATTCGGTTAGTTCTGTTACAGTTGTGTTTCCAGCGTACTCTACGGGGACTTGAGAGCAAATTGGCATACTGCAGCTGCTACGAATAGCCCGTACGGTACGGGGTACAGATGGGCCTCCGTGCGCGGTACGGGCATTGTGTAGGTAAGTTCTCATGGGAGAGACCAAGTTTGTCTACCAGCCGTACTTTCCAGCAATTTGAGCCCGAGAAACATATTGGCATGCAGATCAAGGCACTCATTTGTCATCTTTATAACGGGCAGCTTGGTACAATACATCTAAAGTTAGCAAATCAAGAGTTAACCCCGGACCAACAAGAATTCGAGTGATTAATCTGGTTATTTAACCGCTCGATCCCCTAATATCCTCGTCTTATTCGTTGGGAAAGGCCCCATTCCCCTTGTTACTACGGATTATTGCTCGAGGGGATCGACCGTGGACATTGAAACTCCGAGGCCGGAACGGTACGAGCGATCATGCAGGGTTGTCGTCTTGTCAGCATGCCTCACCCGCCCCACTCGAACCAGGCCCACATCCAACGGCCGCTCCGCGCCACAAGTGTCTCGGCGTCCGGATCGCCTTGAACCACTCGGCCTAGAGCTGCAGTAGGCTCGGAACTGCCGCGGTCGAGCAAATCCTGCTGCAATCCATGTTCGGCGCCATTGGTGGGGCTTGGGCAATCCTCCAGGAACCCGCAGCTGCAGCTGCTGCAGCGGTATTCACACTTTGCGTATGACTTGCAGCACATAACCTTACAGATACGACGCCGACAAGGCATTTTAGACAGCAAATGACGGGAGGCGTACAGCGGCATTGGCGGGACGGGAGAGGGCCGGCTGGGTATATGCAGACTCACGGTGCCATTCCCGAGAAGTGCATGGTCGGTCTAATCGAAGGATTCCGTTGAGTGAGGACCGGTGCGCTGCTCTAGGATCGTGACGGACATCGTGGAGATAATGCCACGCCGCGAGCTAGACTGATCTTCTCCCATGAGAATCATGGCTCCTCATGGTGGGCCGTCAAGTCATGACTCTGCTTAACGGCCCCAAGTATTCAGCTATGAAGTCAGGATGTGGGATAGTTGCCATGGCAAGAGGGGATGGCAGAATGGATGATGCTCCCAGAGTATGCGGACACGACTATGCTTTCGGAAAGCATGACAGCCGAAGCCAAGAGGAAATGGAGGGGATTTTGGCTGAGGAACAGTAGCATTATGCTGATGGTCCTGGCCCAGCTGATCTCGTCGTTAATAGCCGTGGCGGCAAAGCTTTTACAGACGTCTAGTGAAGATTATGGAGCATTGGATACAAGACAGGTATGTGCACAAAGGGGTTGGCTTGAAATTGGATCAAGTAAGCTGATACTGGCAAGGTTCTCATAACAATGATGAGTGTAACAATGGCCTTGAGTTGGCTCTGGATGTTCTTGACAGGAGTGCCAGGAGCGCCATTTGGCACAAAGAATATATGGGCGCTGTTGACGCTTCGAGGCATCGCTGGAGTCATTGGTAGTATGTTTGAACACTCCAAACATATATTTGACAGTTGCTAATTGCCTGTCAGTCTGGGGCTTCTACTATTCTCTCCGCTATCTTCCGCTCTCCGAGGCAACGGTCATCAATTTCCTCTCCCCCATCGTCGCCGCATTTGCTTCAAGCCTCATCAGTAGAGTGCCATTCACCATACCACAGCAAATAGCAAGCGCCATATCAATCCTCGGCGTTATTCTCGTCTCCCAACCATGGCAGATGTTGGCTGAAATCCCCTCTGAAATCCGCTCCGAAATCCCCCCTGTTATGCCTGAAATCATCAATGGCAGCTTCACATTCTGCAAGGATTGCCATGGCACTTTCACTTCTCACACCCCGGAAATCTCTCTCTCTGTTCCAATTACGTCTCTGCAGCGCATTGCCGCAGTTGGAGCCGCCCTCGCTGGGGTAGCAGGAGGAGCCGCAGCCTACGTGGTTATGTCTCTGATCGGCCAGGACGCGCACCCCGCCGTGACGGTGAACCATTTTGCGATCTGGACTGTGCTTGTGACGGCTCTGGGCTTCGCAGTCACCGGAGTGGAGGCTTGGAGGATGCCCAGTCCGTCAGAATGGGGACTGCTGATGTTTCTGGGAGTCTTTGGTTTGTTGCTACAATTGTTAATAGCGACGAGCATGCAGAGCGGAGGCAGCACCAAGGCTTTGAACATGGTGTACACGCAGATCGTGTTTGCGTTGATCATGGATGAGCTGGTGTGGGGTCAGCATCCCAACTGGGTGAGTGTGGTTGGGGGGACGTTGATTCTTGGGAGTGTTGTTACGGCAGCGATGGTCAAGGGGCGGAGGGAAGACGAGGGGGTACATAGGCGTGGATTAAGGAATGAGGTATGTGATGAAGAGGAAGTAGAGATGATGGTGGGAAAAGAACAACGGTGTAGCACCGATGATGAGCAATGAATGTCATAGACAATACACCAGATACAAATTACTATCAATTGTAGCCCATTAGTAGCAGTTGTTGTGCTCGGACTTGACATAATGTTAGATTTACAGAGCGGTTTCATAACCCATGCGAATTATGCTGAATATATAGGACTAAATATATTTTATTTCTCTTTTTTACGCTCTCCTTGTATCAATGTTCCTGTATTAAAATTCCAACTGCATTAGGATAATAAGACCTTGGTTCTGCGTGGTTTTTTTTTATGTAAAAGCACTCTTAGGTAAATAAATCAAGTTATGCTTCTATCTTCTGCATCTGTACCTTCACTCGTTCTATCCACTTCACAATCATGGTACAAGGAGATGTGGATCGTTGATACGGGTTCCTGTTATCACCTTTGTAACAACAAAGATGCTTTTATCATTCTGCAAAATATTGTCCCAGGTGGAATCCGCAAATGGATTTGTCTTTGCATGTTAAAAGGGAACAAACAGTTCAACTTGTCACTGTTGATACAGAGGGCAACCATGGTATACGTCAGATTACAGAAGTCTACTATGCTTTTATAGCAGCTCTTAAGATTATGAACAGAACACCTACTCGTAAGAATGAAAAATCAAGGATGCCACATCACGTGTTTTCTGAGTTCTGTGAATAGACCCACGTTCTCCCCAGCGTTGCTCACTGGCACACATTTGGCTGTGCAGCGTATGTTTACATACCAAATGAAAAGAGAGTTCAAGGACAGAAGTTTCATGTCCGTGCTCAAAAGGGACACCTTGTGGGATATGACAGTGATCACATATACCGCCTTTGCATTTCTACACAAAACAAAGTCATCCGCACTTCTCATGTTACATTTAATGAGGACCACATCTCATATGTGCATCCGCATGCCTTTTCTTTTTCCTCCTGCAATAGCGATGGCAGCGATGATGATTCTGACTCTGAATACATTACCCTCAATGCAGATCATTTCAATCTAGATTATCCTGCTGATTTAGGGGAAATCTCACCTCTTGATCTTTACGCTCCAACTTGTGGGCGGGTGGATGATGGACGACGCAACATAGAAGATGATTTGCAAGACACTGAACTTTCTCATGATGATCACGATCATTACTATGATGCTAAAGATCAATCACAACCACAACAAGAGATTCAACTCCCACAACTCCGTGGACAGACTCGCTTTAAGCAGGATTTTGAAAATATGTCTTTCATTAATTCATTACCTGCTCAACAACAACAACAACGACAATTTAAACCAACTCAACCTTATTCCTCTTCCTCTACTTCTTATCTTAAGCGTAAAATAAAACGTACAGAGAAGGGAAAACAATAAGCTAAAGAGATGCAAGAGAAGAATGACAAGCTTGTGAAGAAGCAGCACACAGAACAAAGTTGCTTATGGATTGTCTATTCTCCCATCTATTATCGCGTACTGCTTTGCTGCTGGTATGAACCATACTCCACCCATTCAAGACCTTCCTCTTGAGCCAGGCACATGGAAGGAAGTGATGGATGATCCTATGAACCGTTTCCTAAAGCACAAGCTGGACTTTCGTGGTCAGCTATACGTTCCAGTTGTCAACAGAGACAAAGAGTGCCTTTGGTCTGCCTAAGATATCGAGCAACAGATTCATTTATTGCATATCCGAGAGAAATGCCACGCCCATCGCCACCTTTGGACTTGATTCGATCGTGGACACCAAGAATCTTGTAAATATGGCTTCGACATTGAATCGTGCTTGTGTGTGGAGAGCACAGCTATTCCGAATCGAGCACCCGTGAGGTGCTCGTTTTCAATCCGTGCAGTACCACCTTTGTAGACTGCAAGCCAATGTTGAAGAAAGCGTTGATGGGGGTACTGAGAGTCCGTTTTATTTCCCTATAGGAATTCCATTTTGATGCTCGTCTCACGTCCTTGTTACCCATTTGACACTTCGTTGGGGTTGAACTACTTCCTCGGGCATTTGATTCAACCCGCTCTCCAGGCAGTAGTGTTGGTTTGACAGAAAAAGGAAGCCGTCCATTCCCCCTGGCGAAAAAGGAATCAAATCACTGCAGCTCTCAGGCGCCAAGGATTTCCGAAGAACATAAAACGAAGGTCTTGGGCGGAGAAGGACTGTTGCAAAAGTTTTGCGATTGCCTGATTGCGATGCCGAAGCTACTGCGAGCTCCATTTTTGGACAGGCTCATGCGCTAGAACCCGGCGTCGACGGGTAGATCATGGAATGATCTCTGCATGACAGACTGGCTCTCGGTATCTAGTTGTCAGGCTCGGCGCTTCAAAAGCGCCGTCTGCGAGGGCGAGGGACACGAGGTGCGTGATGGGACAGAAAACCGTGTCATCTACTTCAGTAAAGAAGAAGCTCGTACTGTGAATGCCCGTTAGTTCGATGTTGGAAGGTATGTCCGAGGTGGTCAGTCAACTCACGGCTTTGGACACCTCTTGTGTCCGTTCTGATGAGCCTTTGTGACCTCCATAGTGAGCACATACCGCTCGCTGCTGCCGAGACTGCGCACAACCAGCAGGCGGACATTCTCATAGCAGAGCGCATCAAAGTGTCTGATTTCCTCTTCCACCCTACTCATAGCAATGTCACCTTCAAAACATCGTCGTCGATCGCCTCATCTCCGAGAAAGTTGCTTCGGAGAATAACCCATAATGCGCATATTGTAAACATCAGAAGAACTATGGTAATAAAGGTTCGAAACACAAAAGTGCACCGTCTGAGAGTAAAGAAGGACGTGTCTCGTTTGATGACTTGGGCTGAATTCTCAACGAGAGGAACAGCCTCGTATGCGACCCGGACGTTGGATGTCATGGTTGATCGGGATCCAAGATTGAGCAACAGTAGCAACAGTAGCAATAGTACGCGAAGTTCTTTTTGACACTTGAGCGACCCGTCTTGAGATCGATCATGACGAATCCCGCTTCTCAGTATCTGGAAATCATCTATTATGTATATGTAGACCATGACCTAGGCATCGTACTAATATTCAAAAGAGTCTCTTATCTTACAGACAGTAATCATGCATGTAATCATGCATATATCGACCCTGCAACAAGACTGGTGCTAACGATAAGCCATGTATTCACCTAAGGGACCGTCGTATGTGTCTGATGCATCTCATTCATTGGGAATTCGGAATTTCCGCGACAATTGCACCACCGATTGAAATTGCACCATAAGCAGGAACGACCTCGCCAAATCACTCGTCAAAAACGTCCATATTATTATCCATACTATGACAAGACGCATTTCGGGCAGGGAAAGCATCACTACCAAGTTTCTTGTCATTCGAATTTCAATTCCACACTCAAAAGGATCAGTCTTGACTCTTGATAAACGGTCCTACGTTACTCCGGGTTCTTCGGGGTCTTCGGCTTTCCCCCTTTTCTCTTTCAATGACCTCTAGAGAAAGGGTTCATGAGAGTGACAATGACATGCCTTGGCAGGCCACAGATATCCTAGGGCTAGTGTCCACCAGTTGCGCGCTCATCTTCCTAACATACCTGCCTTTCAGGATACAGGAACTCCGTGTGGCCCGTAGTATCCGTTCCGCCTCCAGCTGGCAGGCCTTAACCCAACTCGTCAGTACTCAGTACAATTCACTCGATCCGCTGATACTTGGGTATTAATCAGCACAAAAACAATAGATCATTGGAATTCTCTCCATCGTGCTACTGGCATACCTGGCCGTCATCTACAATCCTTCTACGCAGCTCGATATTGAGTTTGTCACGTCGCTGCTCGCTTCTCTCGTTGCAGCTCCTGGTTTGAGCCTTCTATTATTCTTCGAACAACGGAAGTCTGCTACCCCTTCGGATCTAGCGACATTGTATCTCGTTGCCTCGACCTTATGCGACGTTCTGCTTCTCACAATCCCACTTGGGATATCCGCGGACATAAAGCTGGCCGCTCCTGTCCTCATGCGGCTTGTTGCCTTCTTGGCCATCCTTCTACTTGAACAATGGAGTAAACGCCCAGGATTGAGCGGTCTCGCTCGGCCACTCTCGCCCGAGGAGCAGAATGGTGTTCTGAGCAGAGTGTTCTTCATCTGGGTAAATCCAATCCTTCATCAGGGCTATAAGAATATTCTCGTGGGACATGATTTACCTCCGCTCAGCCAACGTGTGGCGCCGAAAATCACACGGAAAAGGATTCTGAGAGCATGGAGTCAACGGTGTTAGTCTATCTCTGGAGTCATAGGTACTTTGCTCATTCTTTCGCTAGCCAAGCCGGAAACGAAATGGGCTTTACCTCGCGCCCTGTACCAATCCGCCAAACAGCCTTTCCTTGCTGCAATTTTACCCCGACTATTCCTCACCATCTTCAGATATTCTCAGCCAAATCTGATAAGAAAGTCCATCCGCTATGTCACAACTTCCCCGACCAGCGATGGGCGACCAATTGGGTATTGGATCATCGTTGCGGCCGTTGCCGTCTACGGAGGTCTAGCTGTGAGTAGCGATTCCATAGTAACACGCTCGTCCGCTAACTTATTTGAGATATCCACTGCGATCTATCAACATCGGTTGAACAGACTGAAGCTTCTGACGAAGAGTGCCCTTACCGGGCTCATCCACCACAAGGCAATGGAGATGCCTTCCGTGTTCTACGATAATGGTGAAGCTGTAACCCTCATGAGCTCTGATGTGGATGGCCTCGATGGGATCGCAGAGATGTTTCATGAAACCTGGGCACAAACGCTTGAGGTCGCGATAGGAGTATGTCTTTTGGCCGGTGAGGTAGGCTGGTTTTGGCCTCTGCCGCTGTTTCTAATCTTTCGTGAGCTTTTCCCTTTCACCCACAATTTTTCAAGCTCATATGTTATAGTATGCTCCCGTGTGAGCCGTTATGTTGCAAAGAACTTACAGCCCCGCCAGAAGAACTGGAACATCGCGACCCAGACTCGCATAGGAGCCACCAGTTCCATGATAGGCTCCATGAAGGTCGTCAAGATGCTCGGACTTCAACGTTACCTTGCCAGCCGAACTCAGAAACTTCGAGCAGAGGAGCTAGAGGTAGCTTCAAAGGTCAGATGGATGATGGTCTACTATAATGCCAGTGGTTAGTTGTGACCAATCAGAGCCTTCATTGGCGTGCGCTTTTAACTAACTCGTGAGCAGCAAATGCCTTAGGAATATTCTCTCCCGCGATCACTCTCGTTTGCTTTACTGCAGTCGTCGCTGCGAAGGGCCAAAGATTGGACGCTGAAACTGCGTTTACAACAATGGCGGTTTTGAGCATGGTTACGCATCCTGCAAACATGGTGATGACAATTGTTCCAAGGGCCATTGCGGCTTTTGCAGGGTTTGAAAGGATCCAGAACTATCTTTTGAGACCTTCTTTGAGGGATCAACGACAATTATTACCCCGGGTCACGTTGAGAAGTTCCGCCTGGAATCCGTCTTCCGGTCAATTGACAGAACCCAGCCCAGCTATTTTGACCCAAGAGCTGACAATCGGCCATAAACAACCGATCTTGGAAAACATCGACCTCAAGAGCTCCGCTGGTTCACTCACCATCATCTCGGGTCCTGTTGGGTGTGGTAAATCAACGCTCCTCCGTGCGATGCTGGGGGAACTAGCGCCTTCTCAGGGATCCATCATGTTAGCATCCAAACGCATTGCATACTGCGCTCAGAAGCCATGTCTACCTGGGGGTACTATCAAAGAGGCGATTGTATCGAACAGTCGACACGAAGATGATCATTGGTATCGCCAAGTCATCTCCGCTTGCTGTCTCGACTATGACCTTGAAAGTCTACCAGAAGCTGACGAGACGCAGATTGGCAGTAGAGGGGCTAATCTGTCTGGAGGACAAAAACAGAGAGTGGTAAGTAAACAAAGATACGACATCTACAGTTGAAGCTTACATTCCAGGGCCCTTGCGCGCGCGGTGTTCGCGAGATGCGACATCGTCCTGCTAGATGATACCTTCAGTGCACTAGACGGCGAGACGGAACGAAAAGTTTTTGCAAATCTTTGCGGAAGTCAGGGGATATTCGAGAAACTGAAGACCACAGTCGTTCTGATTTCCAATTCTAGTGAGTCTCAGACGCCAGGCCTGCGCAGCGACTTTTCTCACCTCATTTTAGCACAGTACTACCCAGCTGCGGATGATATTGTCATACTAGGAGATCTTGGAATCAAAGCACAGGGTGGATGGCAGACAATAAAATCAAAAACTGAGTCCATAGAGAAATTTGGTTCCAGAAACCCAACCGAAGGCGGTGGCAACTCGGCTCTTGCAAAGAACCTCGACATGCTCAGCGCCCAGCTCAGAGCAAGCGACGAAGCTGAAATAGATCTTGCCAGGCAGACTGGAGATTCCGCACTATATGGTAACGTCTAAACCCCACTGAGTACTAAATTGCGCTGATGGCAGAAAAGGCTACTACTTTCACTTCGTTGGCTTGATTAATCTACTCCTAGTCGCCGCCTGTACTGCTTCTTATTCCGTCTTCATCACTATACCCCAATACTGGCTCAAACTCTGGACTGATTCGAAAGCAAATGACACGACTTTCTACATTACTGGTTTCATCATTATATCATTCATCTCATGGTTATCGACATGTGGTATAATGTGGTGCGTATTTCTTTAACGTGTGAGCCATGGAAGAGCATTAACGAGCCCCAAGGGCTGCCCAAGTTCGCCTGGCGCCTCAATCCGGGATTCGTCTTCATGAACACCTTTTGCGCATTGTGACACAGTATGTTATCGGCCCAGCCTTTGCTGCAATATTAAAGTCACTGAATCTTATCGGCAGTGCACCCCTATCATACTTCTCAAGAACAGATAATGGCTCAATACTAAACAGGCAAGGATACATTTCTCGATGCCCATTATAGCAGCTAATACTTTGCAGATTTAGTCAAGATATACAGCTTATTGATAAGCAGCTGCCAACAGCGTTATCGAATATGGGTACCCGTAAGTAATACTTCGAAAGTCTCTTATAGCTAGACTTACAAGGGTTTTCAGAGATCTTCAAGCTCCTGGCCCAAACAATTGTTCTTTTCATTGTCCAAAAGTGGCTTGTGTTATCCCTTCCAGCCTGTATAGCCGTCGTATACATCGTGCAGAAAGTATATCTACGGACTTCACGACAATTACGATTTCTGGAGCTCGAGTCCCGTGCGGCTGTTTTTTCTAGCATCTTGGAAACTGTACGTACAATCATTGAAGAGACAGGATTTGACAGCTAACAAGCCGCTAGGTCGAAGGGCTAGAAACCATTCGTTCGTTTGGCTGGCGTCAAGAAACTGTGCAGCGAAACATCCTGTCTGTGGAGAGTTGCCAGCGCCCCGAGTCCCTATTATTGGCCATTCAGAGGTGGTTGAATCTCGTCTTGGACCTCCTAGCGGCGGCTGTCGCAGCCAGTGTGATTTCAATAGCTGTGGCGTGGCGCGGAAACATCAGCGGCGGCCATGTAGGAGTTGCTCTCAACATCATGCTGGTGGCGAACACAACATTGTTACGATTGGTGGAATCCTGGACCAATCTAGAAGTGTCGCTCGGTGCCATCTCTCGGTTGAAGTTGCTCGAGCAGAACACTCCCTCCGAGAACAAGCTGAGTGAGAACTTCGATCCCCCAAGCAACTGGCCCTCCCAGGGGAGTATCGAGCTCACAAATGTCGCTGCGTCGTACTAGTAAGTACCTGTTCCAGGTGATCAACACGGAAAGTCACTTACACAGGCTTATCACAGTCCTGGAGCTGTAGCGCTCCGAGACATCAACCTACGCATCCATCCCGGTCAGAAAATTATCATTTGCGGACGCACTGGCAGGTATATGTGCTCCATGACCAAAAATATCGCCCTTGCTGTACTAACGTCGTCGCCTTGAAACTAGTGGTAAAAGTTCTCTGCTGTTAACTTTACTTCGGATGCTAGAGCTCGACAGCGGCAAAATCGAACTGGATGGAGTGGACATTAGTCAAGTGCCTAGAGATTCAATCCGGGAACGGTGCTTTGTTTCCGTCGCGCAGGATCCCCTGATCTTATCGAATGAGACCCTGCGACACAATCTAGATCCGGGACACCTTGAGTCAGACACGGTTTTGGTCCATGCATTGATAAAGACGGGGCTTCAGTCACATTTCGGAAATGACAGTTTCAATGAGGACTTCAGCCCTCTGACCAGCGGCATCCCAGATCCGGGCAGCCACTCGTTCCTCGACACGGAGGTATCACGGTTTCCAGCCCTGTCAGCGGGACAGAGTCAGATATTTGCTCTGGCACGAGCCCTCGTAAAAGTGAAATCTTTGCGGAGCGTTGGGCTGCAGCCAGTCGTTCTCCTGGACGAAGTCACCTCGTCGGTTGACTTGGCCACAGAATCTACAATACACGAAGTCATCGACGAAGAGTTCACTAACAATGGTCATACTGTTATCATTGTTGCTCATAGGCTCAGTGTTCTAGTTGGCCATGCGAAGCCCGGTAAGGACATCATTGTCTGGATGGGCGATGGACGGATACAAGAGGTCATCACTGATGTCACGCCGATGATCTTGAAGGGACTTTCTCAGCAGAACAATGTTTAGGCAAATTCGTCGGATAGATTTCATTTGATCTCTTCTTTAGACTTATACTCGTAGATTGTTAGAACTCCAGGCTCAAGATCACCTGAACCAGTGAGGTCTGGAATGCAGCGTCGCGCCTGCGGACCGAAGGAGCGGTGAGGGCCTGGCACGAGTATTATATAGGTCTTAGAGCTGCCCCTATTCAGGAGCCCAACGCGTAAACTCTGGAGCCCGAGCGATAGTAGATAGAGTAGTCAAGTCAGTCTGTCATCTCCGTACCTGCGAGTTCCAACAACAAGTTCCTTCGCAAAACGCTATTGGGCCTGCTTGTTTGAACAAATGCACGGATTCTCGCATCTACAGCATAACTAGAGAAGCATTCTACTAATTAAAGATTAAACTAACGAGATGCTATCTGTTAATCTAGGCGAATGTTCACTGAATGTTCTGAGCACCATAGATCTGAACAAGGTCTACACGCATTCGACAGTTAATGGACTTGTCAACCAGACTTCGTATTAACAAAGGAACAACACTTGGGTTGTGTCGACCTTGTGTGGTGGCAAAAGCGCACTGGCATCCTTCCCGAAAAATCCCAGAGTTGAAGAAACACCCACTTGAGCTTGTTCACTCTGATTTGTGTGGTCTCCGGCCTCAACTTCTGGTGCTAAGTATCTCGCAACCTATAAGGACGATCCAACACGGTTTGGCTAGGATTTCCTTGCTAGAAAGGAAGGCTTCTTCCGATTTTCTCGCCGATGAGGCGAGAACTAAGAAGGAAACTGGCAGGAAGCTGAAGATCTTCCGTTCTGATGGTGGTGGTAAATATCTGTCAAAAGAGGTGGAAAATTACCCTAAGGATGAGGGAATTGCCCATGAGACCACTCCACGTTCGACCTCTGAGATGAATGGGGTGGCAGAACGAATGAATCAGACTGCAATTGAGGAAGGGAGAGGCCTTCTCGACGATGCCGACGATGACAATCCTAGTTTCGCTCGCACGATCTTTCAAGACGACAGAGGCAAAAAAGTTCTAGTCGAGACTTGAAAGGTTTTATTAGAGTATTTTGACCCTACAACGATGGTTATAGTATAGATTTCAAAAAGGTCCCCAAGGGTCTAAACTGTTAACACCTTAACTAGAACCCCTTAGCGCATTCCCGTTCCATAACTTGTGCGAGAGCAGATCTATCACCTAGTTCATCCTTTACTAAGTCCATACTCTTAATTCTCCTAGCCTTAGTTCCCCTCCTTAACTGATTTCCTCTGCTTGACTGTTTCTACAATCCACTCAATACGGCCATGCTCCGCAATCTCCATGAACTGAAACGTATGAGCCGTATCAAGGTTCCCGTTAGGCTTCTTTGTAGTCGAGATGTGCCGCTCAGCAAGCTGGTTACCGTCGCGTAGGAATTGTGTGACAGTTAGATTGACGCTCCCAGGCGTCAGTATTTCGCGGAGCCAGCGAATGTGCGCAACCCAGGCGGAGAAGTCGCTCGTTTTGCCTCCGTCTTCGTCATAATGCTTAAATGTGGGGGTAAACAGCTTCGACAGGTCGACCTCTGTCTCCTCAGCCTTGCCAGAGAAGAGGCTCATGAGAGCGGCCTGCAAGGTGTCTCTCTGGTTGGCGAAGGTGGTCTTGTGCAATGCATTTGTGTCAGCCATTGCTGTATGTAGTAGGTAAAGGTATGATATTGTTGCGTGAATACGGGCATTCACTTCCAATAGCTGACGGCCACCCGAAGATTCTGTTTGTGTTCATGCATGGAAGCCACCATGCATGGAACACTGTTTGATAGTCTTCACTTCTTTATTTGAGGCTCTCTATATGAGAGATGCCTATTCCGTAGTTTTAGATAGATTTTATTCTACATGCTATTTATCACTTTTGACTCTTCCGCCCGTGAGATATTCAACAGATATATAGTTTGATGATGTACTCGTAACTTAAGGCTTGAGTTGTTTAGAATGTTTTAGAAGGACTAATGAAGTATTTATATTGAATAATAAAAGAGCTGCCTAGAGAACCAATCAATGAATAATACGAGAGATACTCAAATCGTGAATGTTGTTGCCTATGGCATTAATTTAGTGTGAATGAATGTTGTTGCCTATGCACTAGTGCTTGTGGTGTCAAAATATTGCTTATGTAAATCGATAGACACTTCTGCCTAATTATTTGTGGTATATAGCCCACTGTTAGAGTGGGAGCTATGATCTCAAGCAATTGCCAAAGACGCACCCCATCATTAAGTGTAGTACGCTCTATTCCCTAACGAATATCAGTCGAGAGAGTGGCATCGATGAGCTCCGCAATCTCGATATTCTGGTCGTAGCTCGGAGTGGGTAAAGTAGGCATAACAGCAGCTGGCGTAGCTGGCCCTGGCAAATCTTCAGGGGCTTGATTTTCCGTAGTTCGAGCAGTACTTCGAGTAGTACTCAGAGTTTTGGCCAGGTCGTGGGGGAATAGGAATTTCCAGAGTTTCCTTGCTCGGAATACAGCTCTCATGCGACGGGCCCATTCACTGTAATTATTCGCAGTGAGCTTTAGGACACCCTTCGTTTCTTCGTAAGGTGCCATCGTAACATACGGACGTTGTGGCTTCAATTGCTCGCACACCAGCTTGGGCATCCTTATTGATACTTTCATCATCGCTCTCTTGAGGATGGTCTTGGCTGCTGGTAGCCGTAACTCCGGCTTCCTTGTCTGGCTCGTTGGAAGTCTTCTCTTCCGCGACAAGATATCACATGGCGAGGAGAATATTGATGAGGAGACTGGGGCACAGACGGGGGGAGAGGGATGAGGTGGAATTGGAGGATGGAGGTTGGGTATGGGTAAGAACTGTTGGAAGGAATCGATATTTGGGTGATGACGGCGGTCTCCGTGAGAATATGAGAATTCCACGGAGACGGCGGCTCAATGCATGAGGGTTCTCAAACCCTCATACAAACGCCGTATCACATTTAAATAGGCATTCATAGTTTAGATAGTATCAGTCAATTCATTCTATTGTATTCATCTATTCTGTGCTATCTACATGGTGATTACTTTCTACAAGAATGAGGGCACTTGGTTGAAATTGACCAAAGTTTGAGAATCGAAAGGATTCCAAAGATATTGTTATCGTGAAGCACATCCCAAGTCGTCAGCCATCAATCATGATCCCTCATCAACCGCTCCACCTCCTCCTCACCACTTCCCCCCTCAGACAAATCCTCACCCTCCCCACCAGCCCTACGAATCATCTCCCCCAGCCTCCTCGCATCACCCTTCCCCCTCTCCACATCCACCATCCAAATCAGCGGCAACGGCAACGCAATCAACACAGCCAAGAACCAAAACGCGGGTCTGATCCCACCAGTCCTATCAACAATCACCCCCACAACAGCAGGTCCAACAGCCGAGCTCCCTTTATCGGTAATAGCATATAACGCATAAAACGCCGCTTCTTTTCCTTCTGGAATCAGCGATCCGAAAAATGATCGACAATAGGAACTCAATCCGCCCATCACGAAGCCGTGAATGAAGCCGAGGGGGTAGATTTCCCATGCTTTCTGGAGACCCCCCACGCCCCAGGATTTGATGAAGGGGATGTAGCCGAGGAGACCGTAGAGGGGGATTATTTCCATGAATGCTATGCAGGCTATGATTGTGAGATTCGTGGGAAGGTGGAAACGTTTCGAAATCTTGGGCCAGATGAAAGCACCGAAAATGCCGGATGATGTTGCCGTTATGGATAGGAGTGCTATTTGGACGGTGCCCATTTTCAGCTCGGTTCGTGCGAAGAGAATTGCTGTTCCCGAGACGGTAGCGATGGCGTCGGAGAGCAGGAACCATGCTAGGAGAAATATGAGGACTTGTTTAAGTTTTAAAGCTAATTTTATGGTGTGGAAGAGTGATATCCAGGCGAATTTCGTGTAGGTGAGAATTGCTTGAAATTTCGATGAGGAGGAAGTCGTTCGTAGAGGGGGGCCTGGACGCGACCTAAGCCAAAGGGACGAAGGGATCGTGAACGAAAACCACCAGAGACCGACCATGAATAATACGAGTCTAAGTGGAAGTGTGGATGAGACACTTGTCTTTGAAAGAAGGAAAAGTAGGATGATAGAGAGGACTTGGACGAAGACTGCGGCGATATATCCGATGCCAACACCTTTCGAAGATATTCTAGTAGATAGTTTGAGTTCGGAGGAGTCGGCTTTTCTATCGTTTTGCTTCAGATGATGTGAGACATTCTCGGTTGATTCTTGATGTCCGCATCCCGGAGATAAGGGCTCCATTGAGAGCATCGACTCTGTCGAGATGCTCTCATGGGGATCGAGGTGATCATGGTGGACTTCGGGATGATTCGCCACAAGTAATGGTAAGAAGGAATTGAGGATGACGAAAGATGACCCAAGGCATGTGACACCTATAATAACTAGAAGAGCTCCGAGTAAGAACATTCTGGGGACGACGAGAAGGAAGAGCATGGAGGATATGGAGCCGGTGAAACCAAATGCGAGAAGAAACTTCTTTCGATAATTGCCTGCAAAGTCATCAGCTTACGTAACTCAAGGTCTTTTGCTTCATACCATGATCTGCAACAGAGCTGAAGGAGACCAATGCTAATGCCTGTACAAATACTGCGATGGAAAATGTGTACATGGCAAAGCTTGAAGTCGTAATCTCAGCACCAAATACACGAACAACACATTGGTTGTTCTGCTCTTCAGAAGCTCTCATAAGGAGGTGCGCTGCCGTAGCTCCAGCCTTTTCGGCGGCTTTTTGGGCCATACATGATGTGGTTTTATCACTCCATAGGACTCCTCGTTCTCGAGCTAGCTGCTCCAAAGTCACGGGAAGGAATGAGCCTGTAATAGTTGTTAGCTTCTCTCTAGCATAATGGTAGAAAGAGACACTCACCCACACCACAGACTGCAAAAACTTCAGCAGCAACACCATAGGCGTAGAAACCCCTCAGCTCCCGGGTTGTGGTTGGTGAGAGGTCTTCACCATCATATCGGGGACTTCGTGAAGGCCGCTGCGAATGCGCAGCTTCTCCATTTTCCATGTGAGTGAGGAATGAGTATCAAAAGCTTCTGCATATATGTAATTCAAAGTTCTAAAGCTCCGATTGCTGTCTTGGAGGACTGATGTTTTTTCTGCGTTTCATTCTACGAAAAGTGGTGGAGATGCACTTCGGCATGCTCGGCATGTGGATGACGTCACGTGCACATCCCCTCCCTCTCTTTGGAAGGAATGAACACGAGGGTGGTGATGAGGAAATGGCTGTATTACTTTTATTGAAAAAGAAAGAGAGGAAATCATTGTAATGTATGTAATGGCCAGGTGGACAAGTATAAGTGCTGTACATGAAAGCGAACAATTTGGCATTCAAGTATACTTCCCGAGATATCCGAAATCGAATATATCGAGCCTAAGGAAGAGAAATCACTTTACATGTACGCCTTGACAGCTTCCTCGCACAATTTCCATAGTCTTTCTCTATTTTTACGATTCTTCAGGCCTTCGAAAATCTCTTTGTGGCCCTCTCCCAATATTCCCTAAAAGAGCACATATCCGCCATTTCTACCACCATCTTCGAGCATGTCACCCTCAACACCTTTAATCTCGGCTAATGCCGCAAATAGTTCCGTCAATCCCCCGTTTCTTAGGTGTTTTCTTAAGATTCCGAAGGAGAAATTTAGCCATGCTGGTACATTCGTCTGCAAGTCTGTTGAATTCGCTCTAGGATGCAAGCTCAATGAAATAATGCCATGAGATGCATGATACCGGCGCGCAAATTCATGTGCTTGCATCACGTTCATCACTTCTCTAGCAGTACTGTTGAACACAATATGAAGATTGTGGGCAGCGAAGGAAGTGAGAGAAATGCATATAGAATTAACCTATCTACTAAGTCCAACTAATATTTATATGGCCTAGATAGGCAGTAGGTAGTCGGCTATTAGCATAGAAGGTAGGTGAATATTCTACTCTAGATGCAGATGCAGAATATGAGACCGGGAACCTTCGACGACGACAATAACAACAACAACAACAATGACAAGGGCCGAGGCTCCAGAGGAAAGATATAACAAGCCAATAATGTTCTCCTTCCTAGATAGCAGGAGGGGTAACTTGGCCACTGGTCCAACGCAAGCCCTTCCGCGCCCCCTCAATGAACCCGTTGAGGCCAATTTCCGAGTAAGTGAAGGAGTCACGTGCAGATTCTAGGAATGGGGGGGTCATCAGCTATTTAGTTGTTGTTGGAAATACTTCTTCATTCTCGAGAAGGAATTCCAACTATCTAGTTGTTATTGGTGCTACTCTTGTTTTCGCCATCTCCGTAGCCTGTCGCCTTGGAGAGAATCCAGTCGGCTGAATTTTGGTCTTTGATGGTATTTCCGTGCCACGAAACGAAGCCATCGGGTCGGATCAGCACAAGGTTTGCTCCCCATATTGCATTTGCGTGATTTTCTCCAGTCAATACGACAACTTCAAGAGGAATATTGTGCTTTTTCGCGGCGTTGCAAATGTACGCCGTGGCCGGACTTTTCTGCTCATTATTAAACTCGATCAAAGTAAATTCCTTGGAATACTTGTCGAATATCGGCGTTCCGTCTTTCAAGAAGATATGCGGTGCTCGAGATCCAGGGTATGTTGTTGGGTTGTATCTCCGCGAGTCGAACGCAGGAGGGGTGGACTCATGATCAATTTCTCCCGGGACGCATATTCTGGAATCGTAACGGTATCCCATCTCAACCCCAATGCTCTTGTTGTGTCCGTCATTTGTTTGCGCGTACTGATGTATGGCAGATCTCATTTTCTGCCCCTTCTCATCGGCGGAATTGATCACGTCGGCCTCCAAACCAAGTATGGTAGACAGAGCCATTATTTTCCCCATATGCCCTTTCGACCACTGCAAGCTGAGCAAGGCTACTGGGCGTCGCTCTTCCTCATATGATGGCAAGAGTTGTGGTCCTCCCCAGCCGTTGCTTATCGCTGCCAGCTTCCAGCCCAGGTCAAAGGCTTCCGCAATGCCCATATTCATACCATACCCTCCTGTGGGAACAGTTTGATGACACGCATCTCCAGCGAGCAGAATCCTTTGCTGCGGACCTGAATACGTTTTGGCCACGGCAACATTTGGTGTCCAGGTAGACCGAACCAGTATCTCATCAATTTTGATTGGGTACGGATCTCCCATTCCACCTAGAACACTATAAACCGCATCCTCGGAAGATATTTGACTGTGGTCAAATCCTGCAGGCAGGAATCGATGGACAGTCCAGGTATCGATTTCATCCTGAGCAATAATAGCTCCCTTCACAGAACCACCCTCAGAGGCCGCATTAGGAAAGAAGATGTGCCAGAATTGACCTTGCTTATGGATACGGCTGAGATCTTTCGACTTGAAGTGAACAAGAAGCGCATATGCGGGGCTGTCATCATCACATCAGATATGAAGGTACGGAGTCGGACGAATTCGGTACGTACATTGGTCCACCTTCCAACTCGATGCCTAGGCTTTTTCGAAGCACACTATTTGCGCCGTCACATCCCACTGCGTATTTTCCCCGAATGGTCTTCTCGGCGGCCGTGATAGTATCTACAACAACCACTTCTGCACCGCCATCGAGCTCCTTAGCACTTACAGCCGTCCAGCCGAAGCGACTGTTGATCAAAGGGTTTTGATCAGCGATGTCTTTCAGCCAGGCCTCAAAAACCTCTTGCGAGATCCGTTGCCACGGTTCTAGCGGCATGGTTCCATCGTTACAAGAAGCGATGTGAGATCTAAACTCGTCAACACTGGGGAGTTCCCACGAAGTAATTGCCTTCTCCGAATTGAGACCACTGGAGAACAAGCAAGTGAATGGGTAATGCGATGGCACTCCTCTTTCGCGCAGACCATCTGCTATACCGAGAACTCGAAATATTTCCATGGATCGGGCAATCGTCAAGTCCATCTTCGGCCAACGAGTTGTAGTGAGATTTCGCTCCACCAGAACGCTCTTAACGCCATGATGGGCAAGTGTCACAGCCAAAATTAACCCAACTGGGCCTCCACCAACTATGAGGACGCTGTCGGATGGAAGTTCCTCAACGGCAGAGCCAGCGTGAGGCATGTTGGTACGACGAGCAAGTCTAGATGGAAAAAAGTTGAAAGTCTGAGTATTTTGAAAAAGGTCCCAAGTTATGTGCTAGTTTTAATCTGGTGTCTTCCCAAGAACTCTATCATGCCTAGTAATGGTTCCATAGGCTAGCCATGAAACTGCAAGAGACTGTAAAGGAAATCGACTAGGCAATGCTGCGGAGACATGGCCATGGCTTCCGTTTCCGTTTCCAAATCCACTCTATTTTCTATTATCATCTGGACACGTGCAAAGTATGCCGGCGCAGTAATTTTCGCAAATCGGTGAAGTCATCAACCGAAGAATGCCATCAGCGGCCAATCTTCCGGCTAACTATGCATGCTGTAAGCTGTAAGCTCACGGGTGAAGGAGCTATCTGCCAAGACTCGTCGAACCAAAAGTTGTATGCAGCTTGATCAACGCCCAAACGTTCTTCCGAGTAGTTTAGTACCATCCGCATCGCCAAGACCGGGGATAAATGCAGATCCAGGATCACCCTCGAGCCCGTGGTCCCTCAATTTTCCGGAGCCATCTGCACTAGTAAGGACGCATAATTTGACGTCCGTCCTGTCTGACTAAATCCACAATTTGCCGTGCGCTATAATAAATATGGTTAGAATATTCCGAACTGCAGTTCTCGGCATGTGTGCTGTTTCGATTAAGCATTGCGAAAGGTGAAGAAGCTTAACAAATTCAAGAATCTGACTAGGAAGAGAAGAATGTTCCATGTTTCTCAAGTGTGACTTCATAGACCAAAAATGAGTTCTACAGTATCTTGCTTGTTTTTGTTGCCATTATGTTACTCCCGGATTTGATAAACCAATTTGACCCCAGATACCTCCCCCTTCTGCACAGAATCCATGCCTCGGATGATCCCCTCCAACCCGCCGGCCATTTCCTGGTGCGGAAATGGTTGGATCTCGTTGTCGTCCAGAAGTTTCTGTGTGATTTTGAACCAGCCTTCCGCAAACTCCCTGTCTCTTGGCTTGGCGTCTCGTTTGAAGGGTCTCTTCCAATTGATAGGCTTGTTGAACATGGTGAGGCAAATGATCCAGTTTGGCTTAATGCTGCGACGCGTGTGCCCTCGGATAGGAAAGGGGTCGAGACTGAGATATTTCCCTCCTTGGCTGCCAATTGCTGCGTAACATATCTTCATGGATCTGGTATCGCTAATACAGTCTAGAGCATAGTCAAGGGTGTTTTTCGTTAATTCTCGGATCTCGTCACCGCATGTTGCTGAATGGTAATCGAATGCTGCTACTGCTCCGAGGGTTTTTGCCAGACTAAAATTGCGGGGAGAGCAGGTCGTGACCGGACTCAGACCAGACCTTGTGGGCAGTTAAGTAAATAAATCATGAGTTAAGGTGACTCTTACACTCGACTGCTGAGTTTCAGATTGAGAAATTTACTTACAGTCGAAGCATCTGGATTGCAAGTGCTCCAGTGGCAGTTCCTCCTCCATAAACCAAAACATAACGTGGTTCCTGTACTGACGATGATGGCACCGGCAGTTTCAAAGCATGATAGAGTGCCATCCCAACAGTAGATAACCCAACCCCCAAAGTTGCAGCTGCTTGGTGAGATAGCTGGGGTGGAATTTTGAAGATCAAATTTGCTGGCACCGCGACATACTCGGAAAAGGCTCCGTTATCCAGTCGATCCGGATTGTTGCCGAAGATGCAACCACAAACTCGGTCACCAATTTCCATCGATTTCGATACCGTGCTGCCTCGAGCCACCACCTCTCCAGAAAAGTCACATCCTGATGTTGCCCCTATGGTGGGCGAAAGGTCTGCGGACTTGCCATCAACGGGGTTTATCGCAACAAAGATAACGCGGACAAGAACTTCATCTGCTTCGAGATAAGGGACTGCGCTTCTTGCTACAAGGTGAACTTTTCCTGGACTTTTGATCTTGAGGGCTCTTTGTGTTTCGGGTACTGATTTCATTTTGATCTGAATTTTGTGGTTCTGTAAGAAAGATGTTGGTGGATTCTCATCCCTGAAACAATAGTTCATGTAAAATTATATAATTTCTGATAAGTTGCTCCGATGTCTTTTGACACATAAGTTAAAATACTAAATTTGTGTTTTGTTGTTTACCGAAAACTATTGCTATTTGCCGTCCTAATTCGGCTGAAACATGTAAATCGGAAAATCCGCCGAGCTATGGTCTGCCCCGGCATATTCAGCAGGCTCTCAAAGGGGATTTATCAGGGGGCAAACCCGTTACCGGAGATGTGAATAAAGTTGATGGAGTTGTCCTTGTAAACTAAGCCGGAACAACATTTTCCAGGTTGAATTAGTCGCCAGTTCGCTTAACCGTCCCCCTCTCGGACCTAAGGTCCGAGGACTGTGCATTAAGAAATGGAACGTGCTTTGAGTTGGAAGGGCTAATCAAAAGATCCGTATGCCTCACCTTGTAAATCCATTTCATCAGATCTAGCTACATTTCACGTGCATAAAATTTCGGCCAATATTCGCTTGACCTGGATTCCTTTTCTGAGAAGATGATCTGGGGTTGAGCTGTCTGTGGAACTGCTACCTTTTCGCTGGAAGCTCTATTCTCCGCCTGAAGATCGGAGCAAGTCGTTTTCGTCTACAAACTTCACAGAGCGCACTTGGCTGTATTACACTTGCTTCGAACTCCGTACAATCAGCATCACAGACATTATGAATAGAACTCCGCTAGTGATGGGGCATCCAGCTCTCACTACAGTATATCCCATGTATCTGGTTGCACTATCTGCAACCGGACTTGTGATTATTGTCTCCGTGTTCTTGACTTGTCCTGCTTTATTTACAGACGTGAGTCTCCCAGTTGAAGTAAAATAAAAGCTTTTTGTTCCTCCTTACCAACGAAGATCGGCTGATTTGAGTTCTAATCAAGAGCAGAAGCCTCAAAGACAGCAAAGGAAGCAGAGTAAAAGAGCTCAAATCAGACTCTCGACTGGCAAAATTTGCTGCAAGGTATACTCCTCTTATCGTGATTTCTTTCTGTCGTGCTAAGACTATCTTTCGTTAAGTCTGGAGCTCTCCAATAAAGGGAAAGAATTGGCTGGCGATGATCCATACCTCATTCACAATGGCAACTGTCGAGAACTTGTTATTACACAGCCAGATCACCTTAGGGACTTTTACAGAAATGACACTAAAGGTCAGGTCTTCGAAGTGTTCTTTATCATAATTATGACTGAAGTATCAAATCAGGTCACCCGAAGCCACGGAACTTGAACATGGGTGAGTATTTTGGAAGGTAAGTGGCTTCTCCCACACCCGAAACTCCGGTGCTCAGATTTTATTTTAGGCTTCTCGGGGATGCTGTTGGTGTGAAAGCTGGCGAAAGATGGAGGGTAATTCGAAAGTACTTTGACCCTGAATTTACTCCTGCGATAAGTTTCAAAGCAATCCCCAAATTCTCAGCCAAGATCAGCGAGTGGGTCGATACATTACCTACACAGGCTATGAAAGTGCCTTCCACAGACGGCAGCTTTATGCTTGATGTAAAAAAGCCTTGCAGATTTCTGCCCTTCCAGTTAGTTGCACTTCAACTGTATGGGGACGTTTTTAGTGACGAGGTACGTTGCCCTTTCAGTGATCGAACCTGCATCAGCTGACTTTGGGAAGCTCTACTCGAAGTTGCTTGAGATGAATGTACTTCATGAAGTGATCCTGCATGACGTTATTCTCAACAAGCGATTGGTTTCAAAAGCATGGAATTTATTTCCTACAGCAGCGAAGAAACGGATGGATCTCTACGTGAAGCAGTGGGAGTTCATGAATTTGGACATAATTCAATATGCCAGAGAGGTGGGCTCAATTCAAAACAAAGCCATAATATGGACATACTAATAATGACAGAATGAGATATTCTGTCCAGCAGAGCGTATTTACAGAGGCGTTGATCAGGCACATGACATGACAAAGACCGAGGTACAGATATTAACCCCTTTCGAATAACCTTTTTACCCAAAAGCTGACATGTTCTATCAGTTCCTACACACAGTCGATGAAATACTCTTTGCAAATGTCGATATTAGTTCCGCTGTCCTGAATACTCTTTTCACCAACCTGGCTGCAAATAAGGAATTCCAGCGTGCTCTTCGAGCTGAATTCCACGAACAGAAGGCTCAAGAAAACTACGACTTAGCGAAATATATCTCAAAGCAAGATTCCCTTCTCAACTTCTTGATTATGGAAAGCATGAGACTAACACCCGCCTTCTGTAAGTCCCTCCCTATCACGCCTTGAGAACACTCGCTGATAAAGTATACCCAGGGTTCTCTCTGCCTGAATGTACTGCCATGAGCAAGAATATTGGTGGTTACAACGTTCCCTCTAATACGGCTGTTGTCATTGATGCAAGGCGTCTCAATACTGATGCCGTCACATGGGGCCCTGATGGAAAGACTTTTCGACCAGAGCGTTTTACAGATATGCCACAAAGCACTTGTCGATATGGCTTCATGCGGTTTGGTGTCGGTGCTGCATCTGGAAAATGTCTTGGGAAAAACGTGGCAGATATTGTGTTTAAGATGACAACATTGGCGGTTGTGGTGAAATACATGATTACTAGCGTGGAGAAGAAGGGTGTGGAAGAGGAAGCATCTTCTGAGATTATTTTTACTCCTATTTGATATGTTTATAGAACATAGCATTTTAGAGTCTATTGGGGTCACTTTTAGTCTCTTGATGTTTATTTTAATATTATCCCATTCTCCATCAATAGGACAGTTTCATATATAGAGTATAGCCAAACTTCACCCTACGAAACAATCTTAAGTTTTGTCATCCATTTCAGATATTTGTTTAATATTAATTCAACAGAGTATCTTATATTGTGTGTCTCCTCACTCATGCCATTTTAATTATTGTTTACTCCTTACTCCAAGGTTTTCAACTGTTTGGGGGATTTACCATTCTTCTTTTATTAACGTTCCAAATAGTCTGGGACATTTACTCTACCTCGGTACTGACGTATAACCCACTCAAAGAGGATACCTTAGTCCCAGCTAAGTGCTTTTATATTTCGACATATAGTATGTTTCTAAAGATGCAATGTTCAAAAAGCCAAGGGAATTCATTTATATTATTTAGATAATATGTGACGTCCCAAAGCATCAACTCGACTCCACGGCTTAGTCTCGCACCGGCTCATATCAAATGAATGCACTGTACATGACCATCATCCCTTTATTCTTTGTAAAGTGCAACTTTGACACCATACTTGTTCGATGGCCCAACTCTCATCACGCCAACGTATGGATTTGTATCTCTTGCCTCAATCCTCTTGTACCGTTGCATCAATCTTGCAAGTACATAACTTGCTTCCGTTGTAACCAACATTTGCGCAGGGCAACGTCGCGGTCCACCCCCAAATGGCACGAAAGTCCAAAAGGGCCTCACTCCTTCCCAGCGCTCAGGTCGAAATTCTTCAGCATCGGGTCCCCAAATATCCGTGTCGCGATGAAGGACATTTTTATTGACTTGGACAACATCGCCTTTGCGGACTAGAATGGGATCCTTCCCATCCGGACCACCACCGACAGGCAGAGTTGTATCATTGATGCATTTGCGGACCTGTGTGACTCCGTTGGGGTAAAGACGGTGTGCTGTTGTGGTTAGTTCTTGTTCATGTGTGATTGCCGTGTGAACTACTTACTCTCGTCCAGAACGGCTTTGAGATATTTCAACCCTCTAAGGGTTTCGAAAGTCAACTCGGAATCACCCAGAGCTTCTATTTCTGCATGGCATTTGGCGTAAACATCTGGATGCCGCGCAAGATTCCAGAGGACATGACTGATGAATATCGATGTAGTGTCGTTGTTGGGAACAAATATGAGGCAGAGCTGCGACCGAAGAGCTACCTTGTCCCTTAGTTGAGACGCCATGGACCAGAGTAGGTCTGTTCGCTTAGTGCTCTCTGCCATCTCCTCCAGATTCTTGCTTTTTTCTGACGTCTCCATCGCCTCCATCTCCTCCAACTCTTTGAAGGTGTTGTCAATATGTTTATTGAGGTAGTCGTGCACCACTTGAACTGCGTCCAGCCAACTCTGATGCTTGAAGAGGAAGAGATATTTGTACCATTGCAAACGTAAGCGCAGACCGCGGAGGATATCAACCATCGACCAGCAGATATCAGCCCTATCTGGATACACCAAAGACTCAATAGATTCCCCAAAGAGAAACTCTGTTGTCGTATCTAGAAACTATTTTTGAGACGAGACTTTAGTCATTTTCAACTTATCAAGAAGAAATAACTTACCCAACGTTGGACGAGAGGTTGTATGTTGAAAGTTTCGCCGTCCTCTGGAAAAATGTTGAAAAGTCTGTCAACATGCTTCGAGAGTCGTCCGGTGTTGGTGAAAGCTTCACGCATGAAAAATGGTTTGATGAGTTCTCGACTGGCTTTCCATTCCTCTCCATCGACCGTGTTAACGCCTTTGTCCGCAAAAGGATGTGTGGCTTTATTGTTGCGTCTCATAGGTCCAACGGCAAAATCCTTCCAGTTTATGGCAGACATGGACTTCATATTCTCGGGTTCAATGGTGTAGATAAATCGACTGCCGACGAAGTTAACCAGAAATGTTTTGGGCTTATTCTTGTGAATCCTATTGAGCCAAACAAGAAAAGAGTCTTGTTTCAGGGACTTCGCCATACCCGAGGCGATATCGAGGCCAAAGAAAGAGTTCAAGCGAGAATACGCGGGAATGACACCACACCCCAACTTCCTCCTCTTGAGATCATAGTAAAAATGTTCATATCCTTCCTTCGAAACGAAAAGAATGATGGCTGCAGAGAGGGCATAGGATGCCCATTTCCAAAGGAGGTTCATTGTATCAGGCTGTCAAAACTCAGACTTGCTAACTAAGGCGGAACTGAGCCTTGAGGAGGTCCAAAAAAAAAACAGCGATTATACAGAGCAGACGAAGAAGGATAAAACAATGCCAGCAGTTCGACGTGTCAATGTCGTCTTTGCCTTAAAAAACCGCTTCTTGCCATGTACGTGAGTTTAACCCTAGCAGTATTCCTGAGATTTCCGCCCCACACTAACAGCCTCGGTGTCTTCAGCGACGAGAAACAAAACCATCCGCATAATCCCATCCCATACGTACAATCTTACATGCATACCGTCATACGGTGCCACATTCCAAATGAGGGGCCGTTGCTCCGCTCCGGGGCTCGGAAAATTCGACGGAGAGTCCTGTCAGGGGCCTGCCGCCTCAAGCCCTATCGGTAAAATCGCGGGGGATAAGCTCGCTGCTGAAGTAATCTGCGGACCGCCCCGATTAGCGTCTCCTCGGCGTCCCATGTACCCCTGGCGCGCCTGGAGGCCCGTGGCCGGCACTGTTTCCAATCTCAACGACACTCTTGCAACTGCTGGACCAGCAATGGCAAACCCGTGTTTGGATGGCCTCTGGAAAGGGCTTACTTTCCAATTCAAGTTCATGATGATCTGCTGCAGAATCTGTGTGTTCGGGTCTCTACTACTTTCTCGCCCTCTTTTTCGTGATTCCTTGATACAACCAGCTGAGCACCAGGACGAAAGTCGTTGCAGACTTCAACACTCGAACCTTTTATCGTCCCATTCATCATGGCAGAGCCAATTGCCATCATTGGAACAGCTTGTCGATTTCCAGGCTCATCCACCTCACCGTCCAAGCTCTGGGAACTACTCCGAGAGCCCAGAGATGTTCTCAGCGATTTCTCAACGGATAGACTGAATCTTTCCAGATTCTATCACCCGAATGGAGAGCACCATGGCAGTACAGATGTCAATAGCAAGGGATATCTTCTCTCGGAAGACTATCGACTTTTCGATGCGCCCTTTTTCAATATCAACCCCCTAGAAGCCGACGGCATGGATCCCCAGCAACGAATACTACTCGAAACCGTCTACGAAGTACTAGAAGCTGCTGGTTGTACACTCAAACAGATCCAGGGCTCTCTAACATCCGTCCATGTTGGCCTTATGAATTCGGACTATTCTGATATTCAATTACGGGACTCTGAGGCGCTAGCTACCAACCATGCAACTGGCACTGCTCGTTCTATTCTTTCCAACAGAATTTCTTATTTTTTTGACCTCAGAGGTCCATCTATGACAATAGATACAGCGTGCTCGAGCTCGCTTGTTGCATTGCATCAAGCCGTCCAAAGCCTGAGAAATGGCGATGCGGTTTCTGCTATTGTTGCAGGCGCCAACTTGATTCTCGATCCTGCTATGTATATTGCTGAGTCGAAACTGCACATGCTCTCACCTGATTCGCGGTCTCGTATGTGGGACAAATCCGCGAATGGTTATGCTCGCGGTGAAGGATTTGGCGCGCTTTTCCTAAAGCCCTTGAGCCGAGCGATTGAGGACAGGGACCATATCGAAGGAATTATCCGAGGGACTGGCGTGAACTCGGACGGAAGGACGAAGGGCATCACTATGCCCAGTGCTGTAGCGCAGACTGCCCTCATTCAGCAAACGTACCGCAACGCCGGTCTGGATCCTATCGCCGACCGCTGTCAATATTTCGAATGCCATGGGACAGGGACTCTTGCAGGTGATCCCGTCGAAGCTGAGGCGATCAGAGACGCTTTTTTTCCCGTTGGTGCTGAGACAGATGAACTTTCGACGCAAGTATCTGAAAAGCTTTTAGTTGGCTCGATCAAAACTGTCATCGGCCATCTGGAGGGTTGTGCTGGGATAGCGGGGATTCTCAGGGCTTTACTAGCAATCAAAAATCAAACCATTCCACCGAATATGCATTTTAGAGAGCTCAATCCAGCCATATCGTCATTCTATGAGCATCTCCAAATTCCGACAAAAGCATTGGCTTGGAACTCGCCACCAGGAGTGCCTTTGCGAGCAAGTGTTAATTCATTTGGGTTCGGTGGCACCAATGCTCACGCCATCCTGGAAAGTTACTCCCCTCAAGCCAAATATCACAATCGAGAGAATCCGAACATATCTCCTGGTTCAATTGAAGACGAATGTGCACCGAATTCGTCAGAAGAGGGCTTTCTTGGCCCTTTGATATTCTCGGCAAATTCAGGATCGTCACTTGTTGAATCTGTGAAGAAATTTGCAGAGTACATCAAGTTAGAACCTTCCCTGGACTTGGAAGATCTGACATGGGTTTTACAAGCAAGGAGAACTACCTTTCCTGTGAAGACTTTCTTCTCCGGCTCAACTCGACAGCGTTTGCTAAACTTCATGGACAAGTTCGTCACAGATAGCGAAGCTGGTTCAAACGCCGCAGCTGGCACTCGAGCGCAGCTGCTAAATCCCAGTGAATTGCCTGGAATACTTGGAGTTTTTACAGGGCAAGGTGCACAATGGGCTTCAATGGGCCGAGGTCTCATTATTTCGTCGCCCCTATTTCGCGAATCTATTGAACGGTGTGAAGAAGTCTTAGCGCGTCTGCCAGATGGACCCAGCTGGTCTTTGAAGGCTGAACTTATTGCTGATGAAGAGAACTCTCGTCTATCGGAGGCCGCTTTATCTCAACCTCTTTGCACTGCTTTGCAAATCGCTCTGGTCGATCTTCTGAGAGCAGCAGGTGTTAAGTTGGATGCGGTTGTAGGCCATTCGTCTGGAGAGATTGCCGCAGTCTATGCTGCTGGAATCATCACGGCTACAGCGGCAATGCAAATTGCATACTACCGAGGATACCATGCAAAGCTCGCCAGAGGTGCTCAGGGGCAGTCGGGGGCGATGATGGCTGTTGGAATATCTTATGAGAGTGCGCTTTCATTTTGTGCAAGACCCGAGTTTTTCGGTCGTGTGGTAGTTGCAGCAAGCAATTCTCCCCTGAGTGTCACTCTCTCTGGAGATCAGGACGCGATAAAGGAGGTGAAAGAGCACTTTGACAACGAGAAGATATTCGCAAGGCTGCTAAAGGTCGACACTGCCTATCACTCTCACCACATGATTCCCTGCTCTGGTCCTTATCTAGCGTCTTTGAAAGCTTGCAACATCAAAGTCAGCCAACCAAGAAGCGACTGTATCTGGATTTCCAGCGTACGTGGAGATACGGATCTACTAGAAGAAGACTGCGAAGAGTTGACAGGGCAATATTGGGTGGATAATTTACTAAGCACAGTGTTGTTCTCACAAGCGATTGAGGCCTCGATCTGGAATGGCGGTCCATTTGACGTTGCTGTTGAGCTAGGACCCCATCCAGCACTCAAAGGACCAGCAGAGCAGACTCTGAAAGCAACTTTCGGATCCGCACCAAGCTATGCTGGCGTGATGAGACGTGGTGACAATGAGGTCGAGGCGTTTTCTGGCGCTGTCGGCTATGTCTGGTCATTTCTTGGACCTTCCTTTGTTGACTTTGATGCATACCGCAGAGCCTTCCAACAGTCTAACGCTGTGGAACCGCAAATGCTCAAGGACTTGCCCAGCTATTCTTGGGATCATGTAAAACCTCACTGGAGAGAGTCGCGAATATCACGCAGGTACCGCCTTAGCACTGATGACAATCAAGAGTTGCTTGGCCGGAGAGTTCCCGATGATACCGAACAAGAATTGCGCTGGAGGAACTTTCTGCAACTTGCCGAGATTCCTTGGATGCAAGGACACGAATTCCAAGGGCAGATACTGTTTCCAGGAGCTGGTTATGTCGCAATGGCCTTGGAAGCAGCCAAGGCCATCGCTAATGGGCGCACTGTCAAGCTTTATGAACTGCAGGACGTGGTTTTGAGTCGTGCTATGGTAATCCCAGAAAGCCAGCGTGTTGAAACGGTTTTCACGGCCAGGATCGTTGATGAGAGTTCACTAATTGATGGTCACACTCTGCAGGCAGAGTTTACATGTTATTTTTGCTCTGAACAATCTGGCTCTTTGGTCAAAGCTTGCACCGGCCGACTTTCTGTCCATCTCGGCGAACCTTCTGAAGAGGAGCTTCCCCCAAGACAGGAGCAAAGTACAAATCTCGTCCCTGTGGATATTGAAAGATTCTACTCTGCAATGGGCAAAGTTGGACTCAACTATCAAGGCCTGTTCCGTGGAATGCTTGACTGTAAACGCTCATTGGGATGTGCCTCGATGACTGCATCTTGGCTGGCTGTTGAGATGGGTCAGGAGTACGTTGTGCATCCAGCCTTCTTAGATGTCGCTTTTCAATCACTCTATGCAGCATTCTCCTCTCCGGCGAGTGGAGACATATGGGCGCCCTATCTGCCCGTAAGGATTCGTCGTCTTACTGTGGACCCAAGGGCAGAACATCAAAGCCTTTCTGGAGAAATCAAGATGGATGCTGACGCCTTTGTCACTACTGCATCTTCTACTCTTCTTGAAGGTGATATTCAACTTTATGATTCCAGAGGAACCCAGATGAGCTTGCAAGTGGAAGGGATTGCTATGCAAGCGGTCTCTGAGCCGGAATCTTCGAATGATAAGCGCATCTTTGCTGAGACTATTTGGGCGACAGATGTTTCCTACGGAATGACAGATCTGAATAGGCGCAATGAAGTTGCAGATGACATTGATCTATTGAGGGTTCTCGATAGAACATCTTTGTACTACTATCAAGCTTTGTTTCGGGAGTTCACGCCGGAGGAGATTCAAAGCTCCAAATGGTACCATCAACGAATGTTTGAAGCTGCAAATACTCTGCTCGAGTCAATTCGCAAAGGACAACACCCCATTGCAAAACGAGAATGGCTAGAAGACTCACAGGAGACTATTCTAGCATTGAGCGAGCCGTACTCGAGCCGAGTTGATCTTCGGCTCATCCATGCCGTTGGCACCAACATCGCATCTGTCGTGCGTGGAGAAACTCAGCTCTTGGAGGTAATGCTGGAGGATGACATGCTGAATCGCTTCTACATGGAAGGTTATGGGTTTTCCATTGTGAACGACGAGATAGCAACTGTAATTGAACGAATTACGTTCAAGCACCCGCAAGCAAACATTTTGGAAATTGGCGCAGGAACTGGCGGCACAACAAGGAGCGTACTCGACACAATCACCGGCGCATATTCATCTTACACCTACACCGATATTTCTGCCGGATTCTTTGAGAATGCAGCGGAGAAATTCAGAGACCACACCGGCAAGATTGCGTTTAAGCTGCTGGATATTGAGAAAGATCCCATCATGCAAGGCTACTTAGAGCATTCTTACGACATCATCATCGCGGCCAATGTCCTGCATGCGACACGAAACTTGACCGAAACAATGCAGCACGCTAGGTTACTCCTTCGACCAGGAGGATTCTTAGTAATGATGGAAATCACTGGGCCCGAAATTCTGAGGACGGGATTCATCATGGGTGGACGTAAGCAACCCATTTCTTTGTTCTTGCTCCCGCTAAATATGTCTCTATTTCCTCGGAGCATGTTTTGCTCCTCCTGCCTCTGCTCTTTGATATAATCGAGTACTAATATATTGGTAGTGCCTGGTTGGTGGCTGGGATGCGAAGAAGGCAGGGTTCTTTCGCCCGCGATTTCTGCTTCTCAGTGGCATGAACTTCTCCAGAACACTGGATTCTCCGGAGTCGACTCTATAATTCATGATATGGTAGACGAGCGCATGCATTCATTCTCTCTAATTGTTAGTCAGGCGGTAAACCAGAAGTTCGAGTTACTCCGCGAGCCCCTATCTGCTGCTAACAACTCATGGGATGAGCATCTTCTGATCATCGGTGGGGCGACACTGTCAGTTGCCAAAACTGTCAGCGAGATGCGGAAGCTTCTTTCATCTTGGGCCAGTATCTCCTTTTGCAAAAGCATGGAAAGTTTGGATAGCTCCAACCTTCCGTTCATGACCTCTGTTATCTGCCTCGAAGAGCTCGATCAGCCTCTTTTCTCCAAAGCCGTCACTCCGGCGAGGCTGCAATCACTACAAGATTTTTTCAACAGTTCCAAGAATGTGCTCTGGGCTACCAATGGTCGAATGTCGGACAGTCCATGCTCAAATATGATGGTTGGCATCGGGCGCTCTCTATTGACAGAACTTCCGCATCTCAACTTGCAATTTCTGGACATGGATGTTACTGGGATGCCAGCTAGAAGTGCTAGAATATTGGTAGAAGTCTTTCTCAGGCTGAGGATGAGTGCTTTACCAGGATATTCAGGCAATAATATGCTATGGAAGACCGAGCCGGAGTTATTATTTGACGGCGAAACGTTTCTGGTCCCTCGGGTCTTGCCTAACAAGGCTATGAACGACAGATATAATGCAGCTCGGCGCCTCATTACCAAAACAGTTTTCACCGAACAGACTTGCGTTGAAGTCATTTCTACGGGCAAATCTCTCGGGTTGGTCCAAAACAGCCTGGATCTTCAGCAGAAAGCTCCATCTGATTTTCTTAGAATCAGTGTGCGATACTCAACCATGCTCCCGAGTGCAAACAGCAAAAACTACTACCTGTGTAGTGGTCTTCTCGAAAGCACAAATCAAACTGCACTGGCACTTTCGTGGTCTAATGCCTCGACTGTCGAAGTCTCCACTGATCAAGTTTTGGTGCTCGAGGAAGGAAATGAGTAGGTATTGGGGGAGAAGTCCCTTTCCTATTCTAATACCTCCATTGTCCCCATTATTGTGGGACATTTCTCCCAATGCCTCAAGTCTCTTGGAACATTCTTCATCGGATAATTGCTGACTTTCGTATAGTTGCTCATCAGCCGTGCTTCAGGCAGTTGCAGTTTATTTAATCGCCAGAGGTCTTGAACCGCACCTTCCTACTAGCGGATCAGTCTTGATTTATGAGCCGGAGGAAGACTTTGTCTCAATTTCTTCCAGCCATTGGAACGAGCGACAAGTTTTCTTTGCTTCTTCGAAGTCGTCGACTGTACCTCAAGACTGGATCAAGCTCCACCCACGGTCTTCTCGGCAGAGAACCAAGCATCTTCTGCCTCAAGATCTGAGCTGTGTGATAGATTTCTCCGGATCGCTACCCCACACTATCAGATCATGCCTGCCGCGCGACTGTGTAATTCTTCAGCCATCGATCGATAACACCTCGGGACTTCACAATCTCCTCAAAGACTCTTATTCGGATGCCATTGTCACATTTACAGAGTCGAATGAACCTAAAACTCTTCGCGTGCAGGATATTATTGCAAACTCCACTCCAGCTTCAGCACACCAAAACCTCATTGATTGGAGTGATGTAAGCTCTGTGGAAGTACCAGTCCAGCCACTGAATACTACCAGCATGTTCTCTTCTGCAGTCACATATCTTCTAGTTGGTATGACCGGAGAGCTCGGCCTGTCTATTGCTTCATGGATGATAAAGAACGGAGCACGTCACATTGTCCTCACGAGCAGGAACGCAGATGTGGATATCAGGTGGCTCCAGGAAATGAGTAGACTTGGTGCTAACGTCCAGCTTTTTAAGATGGATGTTTCCGACAGAAACTCGGTTCACTCTGTTGTGAACGACGTCAAAAACAAGATGCCACCAATCGGTGGAGTCTGCAATGCTGCGATGGTTCTCTCTGATAAGCTATTCGTCAATATGGACGTTGACACATTGAACAATACACTCGGACCCAAGGTTGATGGGACACGATATCTGGATGAGATTTTCAGTCAGACGCCACTTGAATTTTTCATATTGTTCTCGTCGCTTGCCAGCATCATCGGCAACGCAGGCCAGTCAAACTATCACGCTGCCAACTTATTCATGGCAAGCCTTGCCTCTCAGCGTCGTAAGAAGGGATTAACGGCGTCTGTCATCCATATCGGACTAGTCACTGATGTGGGCTATGTCGCACGAAAAGGCCGGGCTATGGAAGAGCACCTACGCAAATTATTCTTCATGCCTCTCTCAGAGTCCGATGTCCACCACTTCTTCGCGGAGGCTGTTCTAGCTGGACGACCTGGCTCCGAGCGTCCTTCGGAGATTATCATTGGACTACAATCGGTCATAGACTCTCCAGATACGACGGCTCGCCCACCTTGGGCGTCAAACCCGCGTTTCTCTCATTTTCTTATCAAAGAGGCATCGGTGAAGAAGCATACACAGACTGGCTCCACTGCTACCAATATCAAGCAGAGAATAGAGGAAGCTGATTCTGAGGAATCTTTAATCCAAATTGTTCAGAGTGCTTTTTCGTCCAAATTGGAAGCTATGATGCAACTGGCACCAGATAGTGTCGATGTCAACATGCCCCTGATTGATCTCGGCTGCGATTCGTTGCTAGCCGTTGAGATCAGAACATGGTTCTTGAAAGAGCTCCGCATGGATATCCCAGTTCTCAAAGTTCTTTCTGGAGACACTGTCGCTCAAATCTGCGAAGATGCTACAAAGAAGTGTCTTGCCTTGAAGCTCAAGGAAGCCGGGAAAGAAAAGTCAACCGCATCCGCTAACGCTGAAGATGCGGTGACCATTGAGACGAATCAACTTGTTTCAGGCGTGTCTATTAGTCAGGACAGAGAGAATCTCGACTCGTCTGATAACTCAGACTCAGAACATGACATGAGCAGCGATGGCAACTCCGAGAAGACGCACAGCCAAGGACTCAGTACACCACCCTCCTTGCTTATCGGGACCGAGACACCCCGAAGTGTTCTAACATCTTCATTCGACCAATCAAAGGGGGTTCCAAGCAACTCCCTACACTTCGGAAACGAAAACAGCATTCGGAATTCGGGAAAGATGTCTTATGCTCAGTCCCGGCTCTGGTTTCTGACAAAATACCTCGAAGATCCAACAACGTACAATGTGACTGTCTCCTACAACGTCAAGGGCAACTTGCAAATATCAAGACTAAACCGAGCGTTAGCCGCAACCATTTCTCATCATAAATCTTTGCAGACTTATTTCTTTGAACAGCCGGAAAATGGCAGTTCCATGCAGGGCGTCTTGTCAAAGCCTTCATATCTCCTCAAACACGTTCAATGTGGGGACGATACTGGAATCGAGCAAGAGTTTGAGATTTTGAGAAAACACTTGTGGGATCTTGAAAAAGGTCAGACATTTGGGGTGACGATAGTTTCTCAAAGTCCAAGCCAGAATACCATCATTTTTGGTTATCACCATATCGTAATGGATGGTGTAAGCTGGCATATCTTCCTACGAGACTTGGACCTCGCATATCAGATGCAAGATTTGATGCAAGCTCCCAAGCAATACATTGATTTCTCTAGAGAGCAGTTTCAGGCTGCTGAAAATGGAGACTTCGAAAGCGAACTTCAGTTTTGGAAGGAACAACATAGTCAACTGCCGGATGTGATGCATTTGCTGCCTATTGCGCGGACCAAAGCTCGAACTACGCTTCAGAACTACGACAGCCATGTCCAAAGCAGGGAAATCACCCAAGAACTTGTACTCAAGATAAAACGAGCAAGTCAAAAGCTTCGAGCTACACCATTTCATTTTCATCTCGCCATCATACAGGTCATATTCTCTCGTTTTTTTGACATTGAGGATCTCTGCATTGGCGTTGCTGATGCGAATCGAACCGACGATGACTTTTCTGAGACCGTTGGCTTTTTCCTCAACCTCCTTCCTCTACGCTTCCAAGTAGGAAAGAATGACAACTTCACAGACCTTGTACAGCGTACTTCTCGGAAAATTTACGCTGCCTTGTCCAACTCGAAGGTTCCATTTGATCTGGTCTTGGACAAGCTCAATGTTGTCAGATCTCCTGCCCATAGTCCCCTTTTCCAAGTGGCGGTAAATTACCGTATGGGTGCTTTATTGCAGACCCCCCTCGGCGACTGCAAATTGGAGTTTGCATCTGCAGAAGACGCCAAAAACCCTTATGATATCAGCTTCGGTATCACTGAGGCTTCTTCCAATACTTGTTTGTTGGAGCTCACCTGTCAAAATCATCTTTACACTCCGGAGGCTTCTAAACAGCTGATGAATACCTACGTACACCTCCTCGAGTCTCTATCCACCGATCCTTCAATGCAAATTCAAGACTGTACCATGATCGACGCGACAACAATCGATCAAGCACTTAGTCTTGGAAGAGGTCCAGAGGCTCAGTTCAACTGGCCTATAACCCTTTCTGAGAGATTCGACAATATTCAGACGGGATGCCCGAATGATATTGCTGTCAAAGACAAGATGGGAGTTACTACCTACTCTCAGCTCGCACAGAAGATCAACAACATCGCCCTGAAAATCTCCAACGAAGACTTGGACGTTGGCACTCATATAGCCGTTCTGTGCGAGCCATCTTCAGACTCCATAGCCTGCATGCTAGCAATTCTTCGCATAGGCTGCGTCTACGTGCCTCTCGATTTGAGCTTACCAGTGGGCAGGCATGCCACTATGCTTCAAAATTGCAAGCCGGAACTTGTGTTGTACCATTCGGCCACACATGAGTTGGCTTTGGAACTGACCTATGCATGCGGCATGGATATAAATACTGTTGATGTTTCCCAATCAGAAAGCACGGTGGTGGAAGTCAAAAACCTGGCGCAACCCAATACACCTGCATTCTTACTTTACACCAGCGGCTCCACAGGTACCCCGAAAGGCATTGTTCTCTCCCAAGCCAATTTTGTCAACCATCTCGCTGTGAAGACGGACATGCTATCAATCAGGAAAGAGGTCGTTCTTCAACAGAGTTCTCTTGGGTTTGACATGTCCATTATTCAAACTTTCTGTGCGTTGGCAAACGGCGGTACGCTGGTCGTGGCGCCAAGAGAAGCTCGAGGTGATCCCGTAAAACTCTCAATGTTGCTCCTGCAGGAGAGGGTCACATTCACGATAGCAACGCCATCTGAATACCTTATGATGCTGCAATATGGCAACGAGTTTCTTAAAGAGCACATATTGTGGAACCGCGCATGCATGGGAGGCGAGACGGTCACTGAACAGCTGATGTTGGAGTTTCAACGCCTGAATCTTCCCCATCTTCTCTTGACAAATTGTTACGGCCCAACAGAAATTACTGCAGCGGCAACATTTGAGCCCATGTCCTTGGATTTTGTAGGTATTAGGGGATAATCCCGTTTCCTATTTTATCTCTCCTTGTCTCAATTCTTTTAGAACCTTTATCCCAAGACAATGTCTAGATCTTTTAGGAACAAATATTCTTCACAAGACAATGTCTCAATCCTTTTGGATCACTTTGCTGACAATCCCCCGTTATCTAGGTTGCCCATGGCAGAGAGGGGAAACAGAATGTGGTTGGAAAAGCATTGCCTAACTATTCGATTTACATTCTTGACGAACACCGTAGACCAGTTCCAGTCGGGTTTTCTGGTGAAATCTGTATTGGTGGAGCCGGCGTTGCGCTTGGATACCTGGACCTTCCAAAACAGACCGAATCGAAGTTCCTTCCAAACGTATACGCCACTGCTGAAGATATTGCACATGGCTGGACTAGATTGTACCGGACTGGGGATAAGGGAAGACTGCTTCCGGATGGATCATTGGTATTCATGGGTCGCATTGGTGGCGACACTCAGGTGAAGCTTCGAGGACTTCGTATCGAGCTGGAAGATATCTCAAACACTATTTTGAAAGCAGGATCCGGTTTACTTTCTGATGCAATTGTTACTACTCGAGGAGATCCGCCATTTCTTGTCGCCCATGTTGCACTCACGCCTGCCACAAGTATGAGCAAAGCAGAATTAAAGCTGCTCGCCAAGAATCTTCCACTGCCACAATACATGGTTCCCTCGATGATCATTCCATTGGAGCGTCTGCCAACAAATTCGAATGGCAAGATTGACAGAAAAGCCATAGAACTACTACCAATTGTCGAAGAAAGTCAAGAAGCTCATTCCGCTGAACGACTCACGCTTGCTGAAGGCGAACTTTTGCTGTTATGGCAACGTATCCTTCCTCAGTCCACGGGTCTACAACCAGATTCTGATTTCTTCATGCACGGTGGCAACTCGATATTGCTTATGAAACTCCAGGGTACTATAAAAGAGTCTATGGGAGTTTCAATCTCCATCATGGAACTTTATCAAGCAAGCACTCTGAGCAGAATGGCTACCCATGTTGGTGCCAAGAGGAAAGAACAGACGCCACTTGATGAAATAGACTGGGTTATCGAAACAGCAGTGCCGGATACAATCTTGCGAACTCCTCGGAGTGAGCATACCTTTCTGCAAAAGAAGGATAGCAACCGAGAAGTTCTGCTCACTGGCTCGACGAGCTTCCTAGGCGGCGCAGTTCTGGCTTCCCTTATCGAGGATGCCAGCCTGAGTAAGATCCACTGCATCGCCGTTCCACCCGAGAGTAAAGGAACTCTTCCCAAATCCGAGAAAATTGCCTGCTACTCCGGCAGTCTCCTGGCACCCACTCTCGGCCTGTCAGAAGCTGAATGTGTAAAATTGCAATCATCAGTCGACTTGATCATCCACGCCGGAGCGAATGGCCATTGTCTCAACAACTACTCGTCACTACGTGTGCCGAACTATCATTCAACCCGTTTCCTAGCAATGCTTGCACTTCCACGTTCGATCCCGGTGCACTTTTTATCTTCGAATCGAGTTGCTTTGCTTTCAGGCAAAACGGCTCTCCCTCCAGTGTCAATCTCTTCGTCTTTACCAATGAAAGATGGATCAGAAGGCTTTACCGCATCAAAATGGGCGAGCGAGCGCTTCCTTGAGAATCTCTCGAGAAATACAGGTCTACCTGTGGGCGTGCATCGTGCATGTGCAGTCACTGGCGACAAAGCCCCGAATGAAGATGCCCTTAATGCACTTTTGCGGTATTCAATGCTTACCCGCGCCGTGCCTCGATTCGAAAACTTTGAAGGTTTCTTTGACTTCAGAGATGTGCACGAAGTGGCCAATGAGATTGCAAAGAAGGCTCTGGCTGACATCACTTCTGATGATGATGGCTTTAACCCTACCACATCGACGCGCTTCTTTCATCATTCAAGCGGAATCAAAGTTCCTGTGAATCAATTCCAGCAGCACATGGAGAACACGTATGGGTGCTCCTTCGAGGAGCTGAGTGTTGCGGACTGGATTGATAGAGCGATGACGGCTGGGATTGACCCCCTCGTTACGAGCTACCTCGAAGCTATGGTGCAAAAGGGCGAAATTATCAAGTTTCCGTACCTGGGGGAACTGAAAACTGTGGTTAAATAATAAGAGCGATTTTACGGGTTTGTAGTTATTGGGATTTGTCGATAAACCCATCTTTCTTGCGGTTCTACCAATCAATCAATCATAAATTCACAAAATTGTGACGTCCCAGCCTATCACGTGTCCGAGCCCAAGTTTGACATCTAGGATATCCTGTCGAGCACTAACTAGCCTTTGTGGAGGGAGCCAACGTTCTCAACTCGACTTAACTCATGAGTTTGAGTTGGCCCTAAAACTCATGAGTTTAAGTTTTTGAGCAACTCAAGTAGCTCATGAGTTTCTTGAGTTTTTGTGAGAACTCTGGAGGAAGCCTGGTGTCTGTTATGTGTAAGAGGGCCACAGAGAGATTGCTAGCCTGCTCCTTTTAACCTAGGCGAATCAAGTCAATGTAATCTAAGAAATCTTGTATCTGAGGCCACGAGAGGTAATGAAAGCTAAATTATAATCAGCTGAATATGCTTCTACTAAGCACGACTTCAGACCATGACTTTGGCCAACTGGGCTGCCGCGCTGTCGTGATCCCATTGAACCAGAATCCGTTCCTTACTCTCCTCCATCTTCATCTTGACGAAAGGCTCCATCGCCTCGATTTCTTGCTCGGTGAGGAGACCCAGCCTCGGGTGGTAATCCCCCTCCTCATTTCGTCCGAAATACCTGGTATCTAAGAACCTCTAGAATATGAAATCGAACGCCCAGCTGTTCCTAGCCGCATAGTTAATCATCCACGTCTTGCTCTCCCAGCTCTTTCGCATCCGCTGTGAAAGGGGCACGTTCCAGTCAGTCGACAGGGGCAGGCTCGCCATACCGCCGGCGCTTCCGGAGCTGGTCCACATCTTCTTCTCTTCGCCTTCCAAGACGCGGAGGAAAGTCTCGAGACAGGGTTCGTACGCTTCCATCCAGGGTGTGTAACCGCCAGGCCAGTATTCTGGGCTCTTCAAGAGGAGCCACCAGGGGGGTCGAAGGAAAACCGCATCGGTGCAGCGTAGGCAAACTCCCAGTCTATGACGCCGACTACGCAGAGGTTCTTATCGATTAAGATATTCGACGGACGTAGGTCCTCAGAGAACAGTCGAAATACGAATCCACCGTTACGGTTCTCCTTGATCTCAAATCCGGATGCAAGTCGCCCATTAGATGCGAGCCGCCGAAACAGCTGGCGGGCGACGTATTTGTCCCGCGCATCGTCCTCATCTAGAACAGCGTCGTTGTGCTGGAACGTTAGCTGTGCTAGGTGCATATCGGCTAGGGCGGAATACCACTCGTCGGAGGCAGAGTAGTGTTGAGATGGCAGTAGCGTTGGAGTGACCCCTGCGAACTCTAGTAGGGAGTTCATATTCTGGATCAAAGGCCTCCGAGACACGGAAAATTGTCCATCCTCATCCTGGGCCAAGGACCCGATTCGAAGGAACGTTAGGGTAGACAGCTGCAGGACAATGTTGGCCATCTGCCTGTAGAGAAACTCAAGTTTTTGCTCACTGATATTGGGATCCAGGACATGAGACTCATCAGGCTTAAGGGTAGGGTCGTTAAGGGCGTCAGAGATTGTCCTCGCATGTTCGATATAATCCATAATGATGAATGCCCCTAGCCCGGTGGGGTTCTCGGCTGCAGTTCCGAAGTGGTAAATCTTAGGCACCGGAATAGTGGTCTTCGCCGCAATATACCGCATCGTGGCCACCTCAGAGCGGACTTTCTCGTCAGGGAACTTGACAATACCTGCTCTGATTTAGTAAATTCCCACACGGACATAGGCATTTTCTGTCTAGGTACCTTTGCAAGAGATCCTCATACCTGCCGACGAGCCATCCTTATACTCTAGGCGGTAGAAAGCGTTGTACCCCCTTCTGATCGGGCTATGAAGCTCCGCGGCCTCGCCAGGCCTGTACTTCTTGATGAGGTTGGCGATGGCAAGGTATATCTCGGTCTTGTTGAGTGACCTCTCCCACATCTCGGCCCCGTCATCGCTTTTCTCCCAGGCAAGGTCGTCCTTGTCCATGCGAACATATCTCAGTTTGGGCGCCATGCGGATTACGAATAGCCAAGATTGGGCAAAAGAAATTAGGAATCGAAATATTTTAAATTGGGAAAAGACCTCAAAATGGGTGAGAGGCGTGGATGTGTTTTCTTGTGTCTAAGTTTTAACTGAACAATGTGCATACTTTTTGCAACAAAAGGGAGTCGCAGGTGTGAGGTGAAGCGGAGATGGCAGGTGTCAGCCTCTTTCATGCACTCGCAGTTGCCGTCCAATCACCTGACTGGGCCTCACGTAGCGCCGTCGAACTCTTTTCCATCACCAATTTCAGCGAAGACTTTGGATGTTGCATTATGCGTTGCAATAAGGTATGCATAGTGACCTTCAAGAACGAGCATTAACATTTGCAGTACCTATGCCACGCCATGGAGGCATCTGTATATATTTCTGTTTCGTAGCCTCATGAATACAGCAGACTTATACGATCACATTGAAGAGCTCCTGCGGTGTACTTAATTGGTTCGTGATCGCTTGTTGGGACTTGGTGAGTTACTTAAGCCAGAGCGTTTTGGACGTAGAGAAGGTGGAGGCCCCATTGGTGTAGGAGCTGAAGGGATCTGTGGCATTGCTGCAGAAGCGATCCCTGCGGCGTGAAGTGAGTTGCACATATCTTCCGACATAGTCTTTGCCAGCTCCAGCACGTTTCTAATGACACTCCAGCCTTTGAGAAAACTTTCGTAATCATCTGTCAGAGACGGCACCGTCAGTAATTGGGATTGATGATATTCTGTGCGCCCATCATCTTCAGTGATAGAGAAGCGGCACCGTACGCTCCTTAGGATTCTGCAGTTTGTACATGGCCCCTCCAACCTTTGTACTCAATGACCACAATGGGTTTAGAATTCCGTTTTCAAATGAAATGTCTTCGAATCCAGAAGCTGTAGTAGACAGCGATCTTGGGAACTTGAGATCACATCCATTGTTTGTAAGGTTTCAAATGTCAAGGGTAGTACTTCTATATATTAGCATATTACACTATCGAATGATAGCTTGTAACTAACCTTTGGCTTCTTCTTGAGATGATGGTTCTAGTGAATCTTCGATCTCGCAGCGCCCTATGTTCCGTTAACATAACTTCTTTATAAAATAAGGGAAATGTCCTCACAAGTTCTTATCGTGGAGTTATTATCTTGCATTGAAGAGCATATCTTGAATTCCTACATCAAAAACATTAGCACCAAATAACCCCAAAGTCTCACTCACAGAAACATACCAGTCTTGTCATCTGTATATATCAGCCTTTAAGAAAGGTCCCTCCGCGTCAGTGGTAGGGTTTGTTGTTGGTTGTCGACGAGGGTGCCTGTGCCTGTGCGACGGCTCGTCTCAGGACAGTCACTTTTTGGGAGTCACTTTGTGACTGTCCGCAATTATCGCCAACCTCAGCCGTGGCGGTGCAGCTGGCTGACTGCAGCTGCTGCAGCTGCTGCACCCTGCTGCGATGGCTGGGCCGGGGTCGGCAACACCGTGATGGTGTTGTCAGGCTTAGTCCAAGCAGCTTGCTTAGACTGGCCGTTGCTGGCGGCGCCTAGATCGGCGCCTAGAGCAGCGGGTGTGGTGGTGGTGTCGGTGGTGGCGGGGGCGCTTAGATCGGAGAGGGGGGACGACGGCGGCGGCAGCTCCACTGTAGGGGCGCAGGTCAAGATTAGATGCCTATATAGTAGTTAGTATGATGCTCATAAAAACGTGCAATAGATTAATACACTTACCTAGTGATAGATGGACCATAGTAGTAGTAGCGGCGACGATGAGGGTGGCGGCAGCGATGAGGGTGACTGTTGATTAAATATAAATTAAGAGCAAGACAGTCACAAAAAGAGGGTAAGCTAATATGAATTTTAAATTCTTCTAATTACTATTCTAGCTATTAGCAACGACAGCATCTCACATAAATTTTGCTGTCATCAATCACTCATAGATCACGTGTAAGCGGACAGTCAGAAAGTGACTGTCTTGAGACGAGCTGCCTGTGCGAGGTGCCTAAGATGCGGGGGAGAGATAGTAAATAGAAAAACTAGAAAACCAGATCTGAATTGGAAAAAAAGATTCAGGATCTGGAAGATGGAAGATGGAGAAAGACGCGTTTTGGCGTTTTGCAATTGCGTTTCTGACTGTCCGCACTACCAATCGTTGGTTTCGACAAACTGTACTCGGGTACACGAGAGGTGGTTTGGTGGAAAACCAACGATTACCCTACGACGGATGATGCCTCGTCAGTCCCAATTGTACAAAAGCCGTCATCACGTGGTTTGCTAGAAATGCCAAGCGCTTCGCTCCCAAAACGTTGGATGAGCATATCTTTGGATTAGGAGATACACAGCGTCTTTCGCATGCACAGCAATAAAGGCCGGGACGTTGCATTCGAATCTTTTTCGATTGCCCTTCCTGTGCCTTCTGATCTTCTATATTCTTCTCTTTCAGTGAGCGGCCAAGGTCTTCCTCGCTTGAACATTTCCCAAGTAAACATGCTGGTGGCTGTAGTAGAGACATGATTGGAGGAACAAAAGCCACTGCCGTTGGGGAAAGTTAACACTTTATGAGACGAGGGGAAGTTCAATTCCTTATATGCTGTTTAATTGCAACCGAGTTCGGTATAGAGCTCTGGCTTAAGCCATACATAGATTTGCATGGTTAGTGTAGCCCCTGTCCATCGTCGCTGCCATAGTGACTTGCCCGAATTTCTCATGCTCTTTTGTCTAGGTTCCTTTACACCAAACATTCAATCATTCTCTATGATGTCGACTATGGCAGTCAAAATACTCCTATCGTTCGATCTATGTGAACGTCCCATATGTTCCCGAACTCCTAGGCGAAAGTTTCAGCCGTCTGATCCGCCGTCCAATGCTATCAGTTCCGATTTTGAACTCCGATACCACGCACCGAGGATATATCTCTTTAGAAGTCGTCATCACTATCATCGCCATCCTCAGGCTTGATATCCTTAGACATGTACACGCCATCCAAGTGATACCCAAGCTTCGCATAGTAAGACCTCACACCAACGCCTGAAATGACGCTGATCTTCGAGCTCCCATGCTCCTCCCTGGCGATCCGCTCGGCCTCCTCCATCAACAGAGTCCCAAAACCCTGATGCTGGAACTTCCTTGGGTCTCGAGCATGGACTGGAACCGCTGACCCATACACGTGGAGCTCACGAACCAAACTGGTCTGCTGTCCAACCAATTCCTCCCTGAAAGTATACTTCTTAGAGCACTTGCGTAGACGAAGCAGAGCAATGAGGATATCTTGCTTTGGATCTTCGTACGCGAGGAAAGTCTCCCATCCGCCGTTAGCGGCGTAATCACGACGGACAAGTTCGACCTGCGATGGGCGGATCTTGTTCTTGACCTCGTTGATCCCGACCTCGCGTGTACGGACGTCGCGGCATGTTGTTCCAAAATCTTTCATACGGCTTAGCGCCAGCTCACGAAGATTGCCGTTCTCAACACCTGAGGTGACCAAGGGCATTGGAATATCTCTCTGGACGCGGTAGATACGGGTCCAGGGAGGAATTAAAGCCAGAATGCGAGCCACAATATCAATGAGCGCGTTTGGGGTGTAGTTCTTATATCGTCCTGTTCTCCATAGTTCGTACAGACCAGTTCCGCGAATGACGAGGGTTGGATAGATCTTCAGGCCATCAGTGCGGAATGCAGGATTCTCGAAATATTCTCGGAATTGGTCAAGATCTCTCTCCATTCCCACATTCGGCAAATCTGGCATCATATGGCTGACAACCTTGAATCCGGCATCCTTCGACAAACAAAATGTTTCGGCAACGGAAGCAACGGTATGTCCTCTGTTGGTGTCTCTTGCAACATCCTCGTACAGAGACTGAACTCCAATTTCTAATCTGGTACAACCATATCTCAGCATATCACTCAGATGCGGCTGCAGACAGTAATCTGGGCGTGTCTCGATCGTAATACCGACACATTTGATGTTGCTCATCTCGCCCGCTTGGACAGCTTCATCGACGTTTGTGCCTTGGTAACCACTCAGAGCATTGTGTAGCTGCGATATGAAGTTTTCCCGATAGCTCTCCGCCAGCGACATAAATGTTCCTCCCATGATAATATATTCGACCTTATCCACACTGTGACCCAAAGATTTAATCTGGTCCACTCGCCCTCGTGCCTGCTCATATGGATCGTATCGCGCTCGGATGGCTCGCATGGATGTTGGCTCGTACCCTGTATAGGACTGCGTTGAGTATTCGAAATCCGAATCTGGACCGCCAGGACAATATACGCAAATATTTCCAGTATATGCGATATGCGGACATCTGTGAGGTTTGCACATGACAGCCACCACTGCGATTCCTGAGGAGGTTCGAATGGGCTTTGCGATGAGCTTCGGCAGGATATATTTCTTGTAATGCTCGGGAATTGCGGCGATAATTGCTGTCAGAGGTGGAATATTGCTTAGTCGATGCTTCTTTGACATCTTCGCTCTCAAGCTGTTCAGGTTGATATCCTTCTTCGGCTTCGTCGGATCCTGCTGTGCTTCATGCTCTTGGATGAGCGCGCTCGCCACATCTGAGCAGGCGCGCAAGTAGCGTTCATTCTCCGGTGGTAGATTTGGATCTTTTGGAAGTCGGCGCTTCTCTGGCATGAGCATTGTCGTAGTTTCGGTCGCCATGATGGCGCTGTGGCGGAAGGACTTCTCTTGAAAAAAGTTGCCGCAATGTCTAGATGACTCGATGCAGGACAATTCGATCGTTCAATATGCTTCGCCGACTATAGATCTAGTAGATGTAGACGGCCGATGGTGAAAGTTAGATAGTATCGCCTCCTCGCGAGAATTACACTTTTTTGGAATCGAATTTAGAGATGATGCGCCTATGTCTCCAAGTGTATGTGGGGTCTGTCAAAATATTTTGAGCCTCAACTTTTGGATGCAATGACGGCTAAAGACGCTTACTTCCGTCAATCACCCCGGAATTTCCACTCCTCGGCTGTCGGCTGCGAATTGTTCCGAAGGTTCCATGCTAAACCACGTTCTAGCTTGAATTCCAGTTACAGCAGAGCTCCAAGGTTCCGTCCGTGTCGCTGAATTATAAATCGTCCAAATCCGCATCTCCCCTTCTCCAATCCATCTCCAATCCCCCGCCATCAAGATGCAGGCCATTACACGTTGTTCCAAACCAGCGCTGCGAGCTGTGACTCGCAGCCAGGCATATTCCACCTCCGGCTATGCTTCCACCGTGAACAACCTTAAGATCAACAAAGACACTCGGGTCCTGTATCAGGGCTTCACTGGCAAACAGGGGACGTAAGTTAAAGGATCTCCTCCTTCAGCTTCGAGGTCCATATTGACCTTGGTATCTCAGGTTCCACGCCCAGCAGGCAATTGAATACGGTATGTTTACGAATAGAACCGACGCACACGTACAATTCTGACGCGGTATTATCCAGGCACAAAGGTCGTCGGAGGAACAAACCCCAAAAAGGCTGGGCAGACACATCTGGGACTTCCAGTGTTTGCAAATGTTGAGCAAGCTATGAAGGAGGCCGGCGCGACCGCATCTGCCATTTTCGTCCCGTATGGCTCTTATCTGGCATCTCGGTTGAATCTCCGCTGACCCACACCAGACCTCATGTCGCCGCCGCTAGTATCGAGGAAGCCATTGCTGCTGAAATTCCACTGGTAGTATGGTATGTTATGCTCCTGACAGCAGCTCATGGGCAACTTTACATGTGCTAACATTGGCACAGTATCACCGAGGGTATTCCTCAACATGGTTAGTATTCCGAGTCTATATCCCATGTTATTATACTCATAAGTTTCAGATATGGTCCGCATCACAGATATCCTCAAGTCACAGTCGAAGACTCGCTTGGTTGGACCCAACTGCCCAGGTATCATTGCGCCAGGACAGTGCAAGATTGGTATCATGCCCGGATTCATCCACAAGCGTGGCCGCATTGGAATTGTTTCCCGTTCAGGAACTCTCACATACGAGGCTGTCAATCAGACCACTCAGGCTGGTCTTGGTCAGTCTTTGGTCGTTGGTATTGGTGGTGATCCATTCTCTGGAACCAACTTCATCGACTGCTTGAGAGTCTTCCTGGAGGATGAGGAGACCGATGGTATCATCATGATTGGTGAGATTGGTGGATCTGCAGAGGAGGAGGCCGCAGATTTCTTGAGAGACCACAACTTGGCTGGAAAGCCAGTTGTCAGCTTCATTGCTGGTATCTCCGCTCCACCAGGACGCAGAATGGGCCACGCAGGTATGTAGCTCGACCTGTATCCTCCGCGACATACTAACAATCTCAAGGTGCCATTATCAGCGGCGGAAGAGGTGGCGCAGATTCCAAGATCGCCGCATTAGAGGCTGCTGGTGTCATTGTTGAGCGTTCGCCTGCCCTGTTGGGCAAGACTCTCCACGCGGAGTTCGTCAGGCGTGATTTGATTTAAGGCACTGCTGCGATTAGACTTGCTAATTATGGAAGCCACACTGGCTTATATGATATGTGTCTGGCTTTACTTGGTCAATAATTCTTCCTGTACAGCTATCGATTATCTTGGTTTCGTTTATCGGGTTAGCGGTCGTCGTGCATCACCTGGTAGGTATGGCGGCAGGACGATCATTTTCGAGGCAGCTCTGAGTTGTCAAAATGATTGCCGTAAATGAGAATATATACCTCTCAATCAGCCTGTTTGCATGAAAGATTGAAGAATAATAATGCCATTGATGCTGGACCCCTATTTGCTCTACTTGGCCGAATTTGGTGTAACGGCATGCTCCGTCGCCGATCCCATGAACCTCCTGGCTCCCCCACCAGCATCCATCATGGCCGTTGACAACGCCACGAAACTCCATCCCATCCTCCATCGCCCTTCTCTGTCAATATGCTCTCCGGCATACTGATATTCAACCAGAAAGGCGAGAATCTCATCTTCCGCGCCTTTCGCAATGACTGCCGACCGCGACTTGCCGATGTCTTCCGGATTCAAGTCATTTCAAATGCGCAAGTGCGGTCACCGATATTAACGCTGGGCAGCACCACCTTCAGTCATGTCAAGCACGAGAACATATACCTGGTGGCGATCACCAAGAGCAATGCCAATGCGGCTCTGGTGTTTGAATTCTTATACAGGTTCATAGCCCTGGGGAAGGGATACTTCGGGAAGTTCGACGAGGAGGCTGTGAAGAACAACTTTGTACTGGTATATGAGCTCTTAGACGGTATGTTTCCTCCCGTTTGTCCAAAATTATCCAATGCATCCTCTATGGAACTGGGCTGATGAAGAATACAGAAATTATCGACTTTGGCTATCCGCAAAACACCGAGACCGACACTTTGAAAATGTACATCACGACCGAAGGCGTCAAATCCGAGCGGACAACGGAAGACTCCGCCAAAATCACCATGCAAGCGACCGGCGCCCTCTCCTGGCGCAAAGCCGACGTCAAATACCGCAAGAATGAAGCCTTTGTCGACGTAATCGAAGACGTCAACCTCCTCATGTCAGCCACCGGCACAGTCCTCCGCGCCGACGTGAACGGTCAAATCGTCATGCGCGCCTACCTCTCCGGGACACCCGAATGCAAGTTCGGGCTGAACGACCGCCTCCTCCTCGACGGAGATGGACTCTCGTCCCTACCCTCCGGGAACCGCCAGGGCACCAAAGCGACGAAAGCCGCCGCGGGCAGCGTAACCCTCGAGGACTGCCAGTTCCACCAATGTGTCAAGCTCGGCAAATTCGACACTGACCGAATCATCTCCTTCATTCCCCCGGACGGAGAATTCGAGCTGATGCGCTACCGCGCGACCGAGAACGTGAACCTCCCCTTCAAAGTCCACGCCATCGTCAACGAAATCGGCAAGACGAAAGTTGAATACAGCATCGCGATTCGGGCCAACTACGGCTCCAAACTGTTCGCAACCAACGTCGTCGTCAAGATCCCGACGCCGCTCAACACGGCGCGCATTACGGAGCGGTGCACGCAGGGCAAGGCGAAGTACGAACCGAGCGAGAATGTGATCGTGTGGAAGATCCCCAGATTTACGGGCCAGAATGAGTTTGTGTTGAGTGCGGAGGCAACGCTGACGAGTATGACGAACCAAAAGGCGTGGTCGCGGCCGCCGTTGAGTTTGAATTTTAGTCTCCTGATGTTTACGAGTAGTGGCCTGTTGGTGAGATATTTGAAGGTGTTTGAGAAGAGCAATTATTCGAGTGTCAAGTGGGTGAGGTATATGACACGGGCGGGGTCGTATGAGATTCGGTTAGTCTTCACTTCTTGATGTTTGTATTTGAGATGTGAAGGGGTGAAGCTAATGAGACACAGTTTCTAGCGAAGGTGTTTACCTGAGGGATGAATTTGGAAAATACAGGAGCATTCGTGGCGTCAAATTACCGGATAACTTATGATACTGAGCGTTTGCATTTTCTGGCGTTGGGCTGGTATTGTAGATACCGTTGACATTCTTGGAGACTTTGGCTAGGAACAATTCGATGTCTATCCTTATTCCACGCTCGTGCTATCCTTTGAGCTTTGTTACTCAAATTTCTACATTCTGTTCTCACTTCAACGTCAACAACCACAGAGCCCGCATATTCTGCTGAAGACATGGATGGTTGGTAGTGCTTGGGCAACGATGGTGCCGCATCTCTCCCTATCTCTGCTGTTCAAGAGCCGATGCGCGTTTTCTCTTGCGGAGGCCTGTACGGGGAGCCCACCAGCACTGACCACAACCAACACGGCTAGCGAGTGTGGCGGTTGCATGTCTGACGGCGGCGATGCAATACGAGTTGGCAAGATCTGTACAGAAGTGCTAATCGTGCGGCTGTCGTTCTTTTCGTCCCACGATTACGATAGTGAGCATTTCATCGACATCTTCCCTATAGATCCTGGGATGGCATACTCACTCTTGTCATCTCCATCCAGCATTGTGCTGCATTTGATTATCGGCGGCGGGGTTGCGTTGGATGGCTCGCTGCCAGATCGCACAGGAGATGCTGATGTGGGCACCAGAAGGTTACAGGATTCTTATTTTTTTTTCGGAGCTTCTCGGCGATCAAAGCTTTATATATGCTCTTCTATTCCCCTATCGACTTCTGTGGTCTCTTACTTGACTTCAGCCAAGTTGCAGTTCTCTTCAATGAGAATGTGGATGCACCCTCGTCACCGCGATTAAAGAGTTCGGGGCCTAGCATGCATGCTTTCCTTGGGTATCCGGCCTGTCAACGTTGGATAGTGGAGATGTTTTATTCCAAGAAATATGTGCATTCAATTCATGAGTAACTAATTTTCAACAAGTCATGGCGGCATCCTAGGTGGAAACCTCATCATTCATCCAAACCATCTTCACGTGCCTACAAGGCCTTTACCAACCGCGCAACTCCTTCAAGATCTCCTCATGATTCGGCTGCTCCCTGTGTGCCGGTCTTCCCAAGTCCTCCCTGCGGCTCTTCGAGTTCGGGTCATAGTATGGCTTCTCGCCCAAGGACACGGCACGGTCACCAACACCGTCGCCTCCGAGTTCGAAGAAATCATCCGTCGCGGTGTGCAGCGACGAGCGGTTGTCCCATACGGCAACATCGTGTGCCTCAGGGTCATCTGGGTATTGGTGCCAGCGGTAACGGACTTGGTTGTCTGGGTTATCCGTGATGAGACGGTGGAGGTACTGGATCAGGTAGTCGCTCTCTGCCTTGGTGACGCCGAGGATGCGTGTGACGAAGAGGGAGTTGAAGAAAAGAGCTTTGGGGTTGTTAGCAAAGGAACCGATTTATCTGAGAATGGCACGTACTCTTCCAACCGGTGACTGGGTTGGTGCGGATGATTGGGTGAAGAGGGGAGACGTCTTGACCGACGTTCTCTGGTGCGCCGCGGTAATCGCGGATGCCGGAACCTTGCTCTGCAGCGCCGATGTTGAGGCCGGAGCCATCGTGAAAGGCATACAGGCCCTCGAGAAGCTGCTTATAGCGTGGGGAGAGACGGTCGAACGCCTCATATCCGGATGCCCAGAGAGTATCACCACCAGTACCTGCAGTATCGGTATGGATTTTCAGGGTGGAATAGTCGCTGGGGACAGGTTCGTACGAAATGTCAGTGTGCTTAGAAGTGTTAATAACCACAGGATCTGCAAGGGCCACGAAGAGAAGGAACTACTCACCCATCTACTCGAGGCTCTGTTGTCTGGGTCGAAGCTCTTGCGCTGTGGGAACGGGTTCACAATCTTCACACTAGTCACAAGCTTCTCACGCTCTCCACTGGTGATTGGGAAGATCTCGTCGCCCAGATTGGCACCCTCTGGCGTGAAAGGATGGATGTGCAGCTTGCTGGTGGCCGGCTTGCCGCTGAGCTCACCCAGTCTTTGCACCAACTCACGCTGATCAGCAGGAGTGATGTGCTGAGCACGGAAGAACACAACACCGCGCTCCGCAATGAGCACAGCGAGGTCGCGGATGAGCTCGTCGCTATTGGGGGCCCTGAGCAGGTCCACGAGCTGAACGGAGCCACGTGGGAACTCGGTGCCGACTGGGACTGTCGAATCGAACTGCTCATAGGCGCGGAGAGGGCTGTCTGGTGCGATCTTGAGAGGAGCCGCAAGAGTATTTTTGGCGCCGGTGGATTGTGGGATGGTGCGGGTTGGGAGGGCTTTCTCTACAGACTTGGTGACGATTGGTGTCTCGGCGGCAACCTCGACGTCGACTGCTGAAGGAGCCATTGTTGCTGTCGTCTCTGCTGTTTTCGTGCCTGAATGAGTATTTTTGTTTTGTTGCTGTCGTCTCTGCTGTTTTCTTGTCTAGATGAGTGTTTTTGTTCTGTTTCTCTGTTCTCTCTCAGGACGCTGTACAATAGGCTTTATATACCTCTTTGGTAAAAAAAAGGCCTTGGGCTCTCGTCACAAGGCTTTCGTGATATACCAAATAAATTACAACATCTTTCACTGAACGCCCATTCGAAGTGCTCCAATCTCCAGAAAGCAGTGTGTGAGCTTGTGTTAGAGCTGCTTCAAGGCAGTTCCAATAGGAAACGTTGCTCATATCGATATCGCAATTTTAGAGTGGAATTCATTTGGAAACGAAACCTCTCTTCTATTGGTGATGGCTCAAGCCTCAAGAGGTTTGACTGGGTACTCGGGTCAGGAGAGGGAGAGGGGGAGCTTAGCGGCATCAATAAAGACCGACACCACCGACTTTATCTTCATGCTGAAGAAGATCTGCCCCAGATCCCGGAAACTATACTTGAGGCTACTCTTGACAGCCCTTGCGTCATTGGCTGAGATGTTATTTCTAGTTATGGTGGCCCATAGCGTAGTGTCTCTGTCCCTGGAGACGAACTGCTATCAAAATGACCGGCCCAAGTCCGCGCACGTCAGGCATCTTAATATCAAAGCCAACAGCGGGGCATAAATGCTTGTGCTGTTCAATTAAGAACTTTGATATGGAGCTCGTTGTATTGGAGTGGAGTCCAAGCTAACTTTTGCAGCAGGATAAATACCGATTCTGATATCTGATAAGTCTATAGCCTTGCTTGCTCAATTTCGTCCTCTTCACCAAAACGTTCGTATAATCCTTTTTGGACTAAAGGTCATAAATCTAGCTGCCTATTTACATGTACTATATAGGACTGTAACAACCTTGTTCTCCACGTGTGGTGTCGACATTGGCAAGTATGAAGTCAAATGCCAAGAATATTGCGAATATCCAGAAGGTATGTTGTTATCATATCACGACTTCACAAGCGAGGAACGTGAGTCCCCGACTCCCGATATAACACATCATAGGTACAGTACACACTTGTCTGTATATATACCCTTTTCTATCTAACCTTGTGCCTTCTTTTATGGCTATGCGGAGACGGCATTTAAGAAGTCCGTGTGCAGTGTCCACGCAACATCTGCTCCAACTTCCGTTTTTGCTTGGCTCTCGTGGCCAGAGTGTATATCACCAGTGCAGTCGAAATCCTCGCATCTGACCGTTCAATCCCTTCGTCTTATCGCATTGTCTTCTCATTGATGGGCTATGTTAAAGAATATCAATCATAGTGAAACCAGAAAAATCTACGTAACACGGTCCCAGAGCTTTTCCAACCTCCTCAGCCTCTCTTTTCTCGTCCTCCTGCGGCATCTTCTTTACTACATTATAATATTGGTCGCTATCGTTTCCGGCTGTTCTTGCGCCACATTATTCTGCGGATATCCTCACATCCGTTCTTGACACATGAAGCCCTGATCGACCGCTTCAACGATGAGTGCCATTCCCGCGAACCTCGTGCTGTGGCCGTGATATCTCGCGTTCTTCTGGATAAACTCCAAATTAACCAAAGGAAATTGTGGTGTCATCTCGAATCCTCGATCAGTTGCATCTGCAAGTATCAAACAAAGTAAGTTCTTCGTTTTGGTTCCAGCCATCATTCCATGACCAGCAACTCTGTACTCTGTTCCAAATGCAACTTCTTTAAGGAGTCCCATTTTCTCGAATTGGACTATATACTTTTCCCATGTCTAATACCTGAAAATGAGATTCACGTGGTTCATTCTCTCAGTTTCGAATCTCCTTTTATTCAGGCGTTGTTCAACTTCATCCACTCAAGATGCCGCCTCAAAAATCATACCAATATCGAAAAAGGACGAAAACAAACATGTGGAAAGCAGCCAAGGCTGGAGGAAACATAAACATCGGCCTGGCAGATATGTCCCTAATTTTCTGAAATTATGTTCTCCAAAAGCAAAAGTTCTTCATGGTAACGTAGAGCGTCGTAGGCATCTGACAGTTTGACGATGACAATAAAGATACTGATGGCGGCACAATGGCAATGAGAAGTCGGGCACAACAACAGAATTAGCCCGGCAATGAAACTGTTCGACAGACGCCTGCAGCTTCGATCCCCTTGCACAGATGCGAGATGCTCTTCGAATGTACTTCTTTATCAGCTCCTTCTTTCCCTGCTTAAGATTGAACTTCCGCATCCGTTGTCGATGGCTCTAGTCTTAGGAACCTATCAGACAGACTCTTCTTTAAATACTTATATGCCATATCGTCTTTCATGTCCACCTCCAGTGCAAATCCAGCGGGCCAGCTTACTAAGTGCTGCATCAGAATGACCTTAACTTTCTCCTTCGCTTCGGGATCGTTCTTAAACTTGTCATCGAGATTCATCGCCTTGAAGGAAAATTCCACAGCATCAAACAGCTCAGTGACATTCTGCTGGCTTGTCCCCTCCAAAACTTCCTTATCCCCATGCTCCCCATGTTGCAGGCGTCAATGAATGCCCTCAATAAGATACACCAAGCTCAGGTGTTGTTGGGCCCCGGATATGAGTCACGAATCACAGCCACTGCTCGAATACAGAGAAGAGAGATTCTAACAACTGTCGATAATGAAAGGTAGGAGCTATATTTATACCCCAATTTTCACATAGCTTTGATAATCTTCAGAAGTATATAATCATTGGAGTCAGCGCCATAAGTTCTTCAATTGGATCATGAAAATAGAGGATCAGAAACTCAATATTATTCGGACCTACTAATTTCTCTTCAACATCTCAAAATGAGCTCCAACTCGGCCACTCCTCGATTCACACCTCCAGAAGCTGATGAGCTGTGAACAAGCCTCTAACTATCCCATCATCACCCCCGTCGCCCATAAATCCCCTAAACTTCCGCTCCACAAACTAGCAAAACCCTAGCAAGTTAAATCGAATTCCACTTCCACTTCCACGGAACCAAACACCATTCTTTCATAACCTAACAACAGCGATGTGTACGCTAACCTACTACTTCCACCGCTGCGGGCACATCAAGTCCATCGATCCGCTGTTCGTTCGCTGCAGAGAGCACGAGCACTGGTCTGAGGCGAAAGCGGTGATGGAGGCAAAGGACCGGAAGGTCGTGCTGGGATATGATTGTCGTGATTGTCTTGCGAGACGGAGATAGGGGGTTTCTGGAGAGAGTGTATGGTGAGAGAGGGGGGTACAGGGGGGTGGAAGGGACAGGAGGGGAGAGATGGTGGGATTTGCGTTGATTTGGCGCAGTTGTGCCTGCCCTTTGATAGAGGGCGTATTGTCAAAAGTAGAGCAGCACAGTAGGATAGATGAAGTAAAAGTAATTGATTGATTAACTATGCTATGGACCATCCTTCTCTTGATATAGGTGGCCGTGACAAAGGCTCAAAGAGCCGATGGAACTATGCATGGAATCATCCATGCATGACGTGAAGATTCTCCAAAGTGAGAATCCCCGGGTGCCTACAGACAGGCACCAAACCTCTTTATCCAACACGTATTGGCCTGAGATGATTCACAACCTGCGGGCTGAGTGGTGAGGAAAATGTATTAAAAGGGTGAGTGCCAGGGGGGCCAAAGCAAGAAATTATATGGATTAGTTAATACAAAGTTAAGATGGGCCATATGATCTCGCCCAGAAGAAGTACAATACGCATGATAAACCCTGTTCTCCGCAGTTGAAATAAGAGAGAGGAAAAATGAAGAAATATTTCAATGCATCGGCGAGAACAAAAGAGACAGCAACAGCGGCGATAATAAGATATTCTTCGACAGTGAGGGAATCATTAGCCTTGGCCTGAAAAATTCTTGGCGTGCAAAAATCATGCGCCCCTGTAATGAGCTAGAGCTAAGGTGAAGAACCGTAGCCATAGTGTTGATATAGATGATATTTTGAGCTGTGCAGAATAAGAGAACAGAGGGAATTTGAAAATATAGATACTTGCGAGTGTTCTCTTGGAGAGTGAATGCGTGGCCCATATCAGAGCTTGTGGTTCAAGAAGATCTGGTCTATACCTTGCGTAGATCCTGTCTCGTCGTCCTCAGAATTTCATCCGCATTTAAACCTGTCTCGTCAAGACAATCCTCTCCCCATCTCTCTCACCACTCCTTAGCATCCCCTCTAACAACTCAAGATCTGCCAACGCCTTCTCCGGGGCCTGCTCCGGGTTCGGCTTCCCCGCCTGGATTCCCTTCGCCCACGCCGCCACCTCCGGCGTAACACCTGCACTCGAATCCTTCAATTCATGCACCGTCTCCCTACCCTCCCTCTCCTCTCCCTCTCGCACAATAACCTTATCCCTGCTCACACTCAGGCTCCCGTTCTCGCACGCAATAGTGTACTCGTCCCCACTCAACGTAGTCCCGAAACTAATCGTCACCGTGCCCGACACCCCCGTCTTCGTCTTCCAGATGGAATTCACGGTGTCTACTGGCGGCAGATGCGACTGCAAGAGGCAGGAGTACGCACTAAGCGAGACAGGTGCGTTTTCTGGACCAAGGAGGAGCCTCGTGCCGGCGGTGAAGTGCACGCCGCCATCGAGGAGGAAGCCGCCTTGATGATCTGGAACTTTGCGCCATGCGGTTTCTAGTACTTATCAGCCCTCTCCCACCTACTTCATTTCCTCGCAATTTCGCACAAATCAAATAACGAATCTTAAGACTTACCGAAATACTTTGTCCCGGACTTCACATTCCCAAACACCTTAACCCGAAACCCTAACACCCTCCCCAGCCTCTTCACCTCCCCCTTCGCAAACTCAAACGTGTTCAAAAACCGGAAATTCTCCGCTACACTCCACGTCGCCCCCTCCTTCGCGTTCTGCGCATAGTACTTGATGAGCTGCTCGGCACGCGCCACGTTCTCCGCGACCGGCTTCTCAGACAGCACGTGCTTCCCGGCGTCGAGGGCCGCCTCGATGTACTCCGGCTGCGCCGGGATGGGAAGAGCGATGATGACGGCGGCGATGTCGGGGCGCAGGAGCAGGTCGTGGTAGGTGCGCGTGGAGCCGAGGTCGTCGGAGTAGACGTCGACGTGGCCGCCGGCTTTGGCGGCGAGGACGAGCGCGGAGGCGGAGGTGCGCGAGTAGATCGCCTTGAGGCTCAGGAGGGGGCAGGCTTGGATGGCGGGCTGAGGGGATCAGGCGCATGCTGGGAGATGGAGGGGGTAACGTGACTTACGAGGTGGTTCTCCGTGGCGAAGATGCCGGAACCGATGATGGCGACGCCGATGGACATTTTAGTGATTGCTTTCCTTTCTTGTCTTTATTTGGTATTATTGTTGATATGGACAAGGTAGAGTCTGTGTATACTTAAGTCTGCGATCGGACGCTGAGAAAAGCTTGTGTATATGTATATATCCAAGGATTTGAAATTGCGATCTCAAAAGGTAGGGGCTGATGAAGTCATATTGGGTTACAAGTCGGCCCGAATTGGCAATACAATACACAGAGCTCCATTGCGCTTGTCGTGATGTGGGGGATCGCGGCAAAGATGGATTGCGGATTGCGGATTGCGGATTGCCGGCTTTGTTGGTACAGCATCATTTCGACATGCGGGGTGCGAGCACCTCGATGAATTTGACTGTGACGTCAAATTAAGATAGTCCTCAGATCGGCGATGATCGGCGCTAAGCTAATTCTAGAAATCCTCTAGAATGATACAATCTACTCCACAGGGTTTAGGATGAGATGTACTGATGTAGGTATTAGAGTATTAGAAGTCTGATTGATATTGGAATTTTTGAAGCTGCTCTCCTCATACCTATGAAAGCCATATGCTTGTCAAGCAGCGCAGCACCGAACTTGTTGCATTAGAAGACAGAATTTGTAGAATGGGATTTTAGGAAAGGAAAAAAGGTATATCTACGATACAGGGTATATATACTCTATACATATCAATCAGTAAATCATTCATGGTTAAGATCAAAATCCTTCTGATGCTTTTGCTCCAGACGTCTGACACGTAGACGAGGCCTATTCCTGGGAATACCTCACATAAGAAGTAGTGCCTTCTCACATCTGACTGTATCTTCTTGTTTCTCCGTACGGTATGGTCCTCCAAACTGATACAGTATGTAGCATCTTGCAACAATTGTCCGCCAGCCCGAAGGTAAATCCGCCATCAACGCCGGCGCAGGTTCAGACATCGGCCTCTCGTTCGCAAAACTCCATCTCCAGAACGAATGCAATGTCTTCGCCGCAGATGTTGCGCTCCGCCCAGAACAGAAGCGAAAGTCGTTATATCGCAATACTTCTCTTGAAGAGCTGCTCAAGCACACGCAACCTTCCTCAAGACCGATATCACAGACTGGGTACATGGATGATATATTTGCCTTTAGAATCAACGAATTTAGAAGCAACGAAGGGTTTGTTCGGACCTGTTGATGTTCCGAATGCGCAACCTATGGTGGGGATGAGTTGGGAACCATCGATCGAGCGGGAAACTCGACGATCAAGCCACTGTGAGTATGAGAGAAATGGAAGAAAGAGACAAGATATGATGAACAAACAAGTAGTGATTTGCTTGGACGGAGCGGTTGAGCTACGCGTTCACGACGCGCTCTCCATTCTCAATGGGAAGGGAAGGAGATTGTGAATCTTCGCAATGACGAAGAAACCAACGAGTTTATGCCATAATTCGATACTTTTTTTCCTTTGAAGAAAATGCACGTATCTCGCCCATGGGCCATCAACGTAGACTTTGGATATTCCATGTATCGAAGAAGACGAAGAAGACGAAGAAGAAGAGCAATGTCACAATTTAATCCGACATTCGGCTTTCACGTGACCACGCGCCATTTTTAGGTACCGACGTCACCGTAAACACATGCTGATGCAGCTGAATGCGAATGGAAAGAACAGATTCAGACCTCTGCTTCCACCCAGTTTTGGTCCAACTCATCTCATCTACATCTCCGAGCTCACCCGTGCTCCTCTGGTCTCAAGAGTAGAGCAAATCGCTTCTGAAGCGCATATTAAGCTGCAATGGGTGCCGAGACCGACTACAGTTACCAGGGCATTACCTGTGATGTTTACACCCACATCAAGGGACTCGTAAACCGCGTCATCAGCCCAGAGAAGAGGACCGCAGTATACAACACTGTGAGCTCGTTCAGTCATGAGCAGCCGCTCATAGCTGTAAGAAGTCCCATTCCTTCCCCAATTGCGCCATTGTCGTTGTAGGCCAATTGCTAACAGAGGACGCGCCTCGACAGTCATTCCTCTTCGTGCAACTCCTCCTCTCCTTCATCCCCATTGCCATCTTCGCCTCCTTCGTCTTCGGCGTCGTCGTCTTCACCGCCATCGTCGCAGTCAGCTTCGCCCTCTTCTGGATCGGCGTTGCGCTTCTCGTTCTTATCCCGGTGCTACTCATAGCAGTCTCGCTCGCAATTGGAACCTGGCTGTGGGCTGTCGGCACATTCCTCGTGTCGCGATGGATATACAATGCGCTTTCATTGAGCGTGAGAGGCACGACAGAGATTGCGATTCCGAATACAAAGAAAATTGTCGTCAGCAAGAGTGCTGAGTGATATGGCGATGTAAAGGTTGACGGTGTCTCGACGCGATGTTAATGAGCAGATCGAATATAGGAGGATAAATGGGATGGCGCTTGGGAACTACGGCTGATATGAAAGATCATGGAGACTTTGCTTTTCTGTTTAGAACTTGCGAAAAGCTGGTGATGGGGTCTCATGGTACACCGGGAATTTTGACGAAAATCGAGGGCTTGCGAAGTTAATGACCAATATATTTTGTAGTCCGATCGTCCTTTCAGGCACACCAATGGCATAATCTAATGCCATCTAAACTTTTATTTTTTCTCAGTGGCCAACAGAATGCGAAAATCTCCGCAGTTTCTGTGGTCTTCGCAATATCCTATCAAGGTACCTCAAATTATATTTCTCCAAACATTCCATTCCTATCAAGACAGGCCTTCAAATCTTGAAAATCTTATGGTACGTCTAACTATCTCTCTTTTGTGCCTTTTTCATTTGCTCTCACTATACAAAGGGGTTAAATGTCCCTGGAGCTACATCGAAGGTCATGATGTAAACAACCCCTACGTTTCGTAAGCTTGACGTCAACATCGCCTCTAATCTAAACTCTTATAAGTCACATTCAGGCCCTTTCACTTGTATTGTTATTCCAGTATTCACACAAATCATCTTCAAGCACAATTTCTCAAATCTCAACTCGATTCTTCTCAAGATGTCGGGAAATCTCTCTGCAATGATGAACCAAGGGCAGTTCCACCCTTCAATCCACCGATCAGAGCTTTTGGAAAGGGGCGGCGTATGCATCATCTCCTCCTTTCCTCAACGCCTCCAGCTAACTCCCACAGCACGGCATGGGCGTAAAAGTCGGCAACGACGCCGCGCCCGACTTCCACGCCCAAACTCTCCGCGCCGGCACCTCGCCGCCCGACCGCACATTCTATCCTAACCCTCTCAGCACCATTCCCGGACAATCCTATCCCAACTCCAACCGCGAGACCTGGCAGAATGCACAGTCCACGATCGGGGGCGCGACGAGCCAGGACGTGTACAAGGGGATGGGCAAGCCATGTCTTGGACAGACGACGGGCGATCTGAGGCACCAGACGAGTCAGAGATGCGGGGTTGAGAGCCAGGGAAAGTCGATGGGGGATTCTATTAAGAGTAGGGGATTGGAGAGGGATCAGTGGAAAGGAGGGAAGACGAGTGGGGATATGCCGTTCGACGAGAGGGTTACGATGATTGGTGCGGAGGAGAGAGATTCCAATTGCGCTCGTCCGGAAGATATTGCCAAAAATAGGAGGGGCTAGGGTGAGCTCGAAGTGGATGTAGGAATAATTGAAAATTGGTTGGCGCTGGTATAAAGCCCTGATCTACGTCGTAAGATGATTTCGTTTCCTTCCATGTGGAGAGGCATTGGAGAGCTTGCCAGCAATCAATGACTGAGTTATATTGAAGAAGCCTCAATAAATCCATAATAGTTGATGTGAGCGTTTGGAAAGGGGATACCCAGAGCTTGGTATACCATTCCAGGATGTTGCTGCAAGGGATGGTTATCCTGCCTACCAAGCTTTTCTACTCAACATTAATAATGACGACACTACCATTGTCTTGTGCATTCTTGCCCTTATGCTCGCAGAATATCGTCTCGCGTTATTTGCACGTGTTTTTCATGTGACGTAATTAGTCAGCAATCTTGTGTCCTCCAATCTCACCTCTATCAAGACGCTGCTCAAAGCCACAAACTCATCATTTTTGCATTCTCTTTTTTATTTATTTATAGGTGGACCGATTGAATTTGGTATTTCTGAAACCAGGCAATTCTTAATGTCCAATTGAGGGTCATAAATCTTTTTCAGAGTTCCTAAAAAGAGGTTCTAGCCCCATCCTCCATCCTCCTCAAAGAGACTGGCATAATGTCTCTTCTCCATCTTCCCCTCCTCACCTCCCTCACCCCGTCAACAAAGCACTACCTCATCTACTTCATCACCGGTAATCCGGGCTACATCGGCTACTATAACACCTTCCTCTCCACCCTCTCGACCCTCCTCTCCCCCTGGTCCTCAAAAAACATCGCCTTCACCCTCTACGGCCAAAGCCTCCGCGGCTTCGAGCCCACTGAAGATACCCTCCAAAACGGCCCTTTCAGCCTCCCCTCCGTCATCGACCACTCCTTCCACATCCTCGAAGCTCAGCGCATCCACGCCGGCCCCCGAGCCGGCCAACCCTTCGACGGCATCATCCTCATCGGCCACTCCGTCGGCTCCTACATCGCGCTCGAATGCCTGCGCCTGCGTCTCGCCACGTCCGAGACCACTCATTTGCGGCCCATCGGCGCCATCCTGCTCTTCCCCACCGTGACGCACATCGCGCAGTCGGCGTCGGGGGTCAAGATCAGCGCCTTGTTCCGCATTCCCAATTTCCCCTGGCTGGCGCACCGGGCCGTGCAGGGCCTGTTCTGGCCGCTCAGCGGCGGGGCGTTGAGGTGGGCGGTGGGACGGGTGACGGGGATGCCAGAGGAGGCGGCGGAGGTTACCGCGGGATTTTTAAGGAGTCCGAGGGGAGTGTGGCAGGCGCTGCATTTGGCGAGGGATGAGATGGGCATGATTACTGAGGATCGGTGGGATGAGGATATTTGGGGGATTGAGCATCTGGATGAGGAGGAGAAGGAGGAGGGGAAGCTAGTCCCCAAGCTGGTGTTTTATTTTGGGCAGAATGATCATTGGGTTGCGGATCATACGAGGGATGCGCTGATTAAAGCGAGGGCCGGGGATGGGGAGAGTAAGACCAGGCCGAGGATGGTGATTGATCAGGACGGGATTCCGCATGGGTTTTGCATCAGTAAGTTGTCGGAGTAGATTGGGTGTTGAAGGTGTTGGCTGACTATGGATAGGACATTCGGAGCAGGTCGCGGAGAAGGCCAAAGTGTGGATTGATGAGATTATAGAGACGGATCTGCAGAAAAAATAGACGGGAGGATTTTCAGAATTGCAGTCATCTTGCTTGCTCTCTCTTTTCCCCAGATATCTTGGCAGGAGGTGATTGCAATGCTGTCGTTTTGTAACGCTGAATCACTCCACAAGGCGCGTACCCGCTCAGATACGATATACTCATGGTGCATTGAGGATTCCTGCATCTTCTCGATCACTGTTTGCCATCGCAATCTTGCTGATCTCCATCAACATTGCGAGAAGAAACCATCATGACGGTGACCGGCGATCATATGAACTCGAACTCCCGGACTTCTTTGTGAACGATTGCTGTACGGCAGTTCCATGTGGAAGTGAGCTTTAGGTTTTCTGAGACAGTCTTGTTCGGGATTAGCCCGATAAGGCTCACTTCCCACACATTCCCCCGTCTGCGGCCCTCGGGTCGGTACTAATGTATAGTATGTTGTTTGTATATACTTTTCGCTCTTCAATCTTGCTGATTATGCCATTATCTCAGTCGCACGAAGATATACATATGTACATATCACTACGTCCACGACGGCAAGTCCGCCTTGTATGGAATTGAATTAGACATGTTTACTATAGGCATGAAGCTCGTATAGAATGAGTATTGAGCTGAGGGGTGGATGGTGATTTTGAGGTTGTGGAGGAGGCCGGTGTGGGATGCTGGGTTTGGGATAAGATTGCCAGTGACCACACGATAGGCTATTGGCCAGGTAAGTTTTTCTTGTGCGGATCTTTTGGACACAATATAAAATAAATAGCCTTCTCTTCTTCTCTCCTCTCTCCTCTCTAACAAATAAAATTCCAGATCGAAGAGACAAATGGTCAAATCCGTGCCTGTTGCTCTAGTACAAACACAAAGCTGCGTCTTTGATTATCAATATTCTCCGCTTTGTTTTCAGAGTGTGATAGTTGCTGTTTGCATCATTTGTGGTTTTTTGCTGTTCTTGTCGATCTTGCTGTTGGGGACATTTTCACTGTCGGCATCTCGCGAAGTCGCATTGGTCTTGGATTCTTCACATGAGTCGGCATCGGATTCAAAAGTTCGACTTAATGGGTCAAAAAAATCAAGGATGGTTTAGCGCTCAAACATCCACGATGGTTGTTAAAGAATTAGGGCTCGACTCATACCTTGCAACTTGTGCGGAAAGAAGTATCAGAAGATCAGAGTCTCTTTTGGAAAACTGTACAGGTAAATATGAGCGTCACTTTTAACTCGAGGAACACATTGAAACCATGATCACTTTTTTTTCCCTTTCATATCTGAAAGCTCAATCTACGTTCTGATATAACCCATATCTACTCATCTCTGACATGCGAAAAAAAAATCACTTTTAAAGCTTCTTGCCATCACTGTGTACTTCTCCCCTCACAATAGCTTCAGCCAGTTTTCACAGAAGGGCTCAGCCATTAAATCTTTTTTTTTTTGGCCCCGTCCAGCTTCCTAAATTGGCGCATAAATACCGCCTTGGATTTCGAGTCCTTCTTCACTCATCAAGAGAAAGTTTTTAAGACACTTTACTGTGTCTTGTGCTCTTTCTCCATTTACAACCTCCGTCCCCTCGCAGACTGCTGCTTCCTGGTATTTTGATCCACATGCATCCACCACTGTCCTTACGCTTTTTTTTTTCAATACTCGAGTTTCTGCCGCTTAATCAATCGTGCATCGACGTTCCATCTGCACGGCGTCGACGAGAGCAAAAATGGTATACAGACTCTTGTGTTGGAGGTTGTATAGCGTAGTCATCCCTCGTTTTGTCTTCTTTTTAGTTACTTTGCGGTCTGAAAGTTACTGTAGGCTCAAGAGGCTTACATATCTCTTTCAGAGTGGTTTCGATCTCAAAAGGGGCAGCAGTTACCCACAGCTTCCTTCCAGATGAATAATTCTGACCCGCATTTCTGTCTCTGTAGAATCATTTTATATTTGACTCCTCGTATTCCACGGCATCTTTTTCGTCGACCGTCATTTCCACAGCCAGGAGCTCATCTTGTTTCCTCATTTGGCAATCCCAGGATGTCTATATACCACTCTGTGATGGATATATTCAGCATTGTAAACTAGCTCTTTAGGGAATTCCAACACTTTGAGTATGAGCCTCTTCCGATACCCACCTCTTGTCCTGGATTTTCTCCTACATATCTCGCATTTGATTCTCGAAATCTTCTCTATGACACTTACCGCTACCTCATTTTTCTTATCATCAGCTCATCACCGTCTCTATTCTCATTATGCTATTGCAATTCTTGCCGTCCCACCGTTCTCTCCCACCAATATATTCCCCCCTTTCAAGATCCTCCGGTCTTAAAATTTCTCACCGCGATATGAGCAACTTCAGCTCTTGAGAAATTGGAAAACATGGACTCATAGGTTCTCCTGCGCCCCTCGTATTTTAACTGGCATTAAAGTTTTCTTTTGAGCATTTTTCGCCTTTTTATAGTAAATCTAATGGAGCGTGTACCCCAAGAGGGCGTATCTGAAATATCTAGTCATCTCTAACACTCGTGATTCAACTGTCACTCCTAGTGATGTACAAATTATCAACGTAACGCAAGAACTCAGCAAAATCGTCGCTAATTAACCCGTTTTAACGTCACAGCTTAATATCTGCCCTCTCATTTCTAAGTTCCTAATGAATTCTCTATCTTCGTTAAATTGTAGTTATTTGCTTCCTTAATGAAATTAACCTAAAATCAAAACGATTCTTTTAATATCCTCATCCCCCTCTTCTTCTTCTTCTTCTTCTTCTCGTTCGCATTAAGTGTTAGACACTAAGGGGGGAAACAAATAGTCTCATCCTTAATCCTCTTCCTTTTTATTTATTTATTTAATCTTTAACAATCCACTTCCACCTTTTTTCCTTACTTGAGTTTTTCTATATTATTACTTATTTCTTGTTCTTATTCTTTTCGCTATTAAAGTCTATCTTACTATATAATATACATTACATCGCCTACTATCTGCTAAATAAATTATTTCCTAGCTCACCTCATCAGGTTGTCCTATAATCTAGAATCGTCATACATGTGATAAATTAACACAGACACAATCACATACGACCACAGACTGAAGAGAACTGGGCATCCCGTCCGCTCTGCCATACATAAGCTTCAGATCGGCAGATTAGTAGTTGGGTGGGTGACCACCAGCGAATACCTGCTGTTGTATGTATGTTTTTTGTCTTTTTTCCCTTCTCCTCTGTTATTCTCTTGCTGCTGCCTCCATCTGTTCTTCATATAAATCTATGCAATAATCTATATTTTAGATAATTAATTCTAAACTCGCACGGCATTTACTTCTCTGTAAGATACATGCTATGTTGAATGGACATTTTTATAATAACCTCTTTAGCTTACCTTAGATGCAGTATATATAGGACCCTTATAGCTCTCCGAGCTCTTTGGTATCTTTTTCTCCTTATTTAATTTACTATAATCTCTATTCTTCGTGGCTTAAAACAAGTCACCGTGTCCATCGAATTAGCAAATATATGCGTAACTCTAGCCCCCCATGTTATCTTATTTGTGCATCTATGTAAAGTATTTATTTTACATGGCTTCTTCTGCTTTTTAATGACCATCTAGATTTTCTGTACATAACAGCATTAATACGCTCATAACTCTTCCATTCCTTCTTTCAATTTCTCATCCGATATTTCTCTCTTCTCCACCACATTAGCCACTTTATATACCCAGCCAGTTGTTGAGATTCCATTCTTAGATATATAAACACTCTAATCTCTCTCCATATCCTCCTCAACTATACGAACGTTCGCTCACCAAAGGATAAAGTACATGCTTTTTGCCTTCCTTTCTTCCAGCGCAAAAATTTCCTGTTCGGAACTCCTCAACAAACTTCATAGGTGAATCTCTACCATCTCTTTGTTGCTATCAACCCGACTTATTACCATGTCATATTCTCCCCATCGTGACTGCTGTTACTACTTCACATCACGGTATTCCGCTTTGTATTCAGATGACCTTCTCTGGCGAGCTTCTGATGAAGATCTACGAGGCAACTAAAAAAAGGGATGCATTTTTCTTCGTGCAACCTCATGTGTACATTCAGTCGTCGAACTTTTCCATGTAGGATACAGAGCACTCAGGATTGCGCCAGATGAGGCATATAGTCTCCCTCATCTCAAACCTTTCTTTCAACCTCGCTTCTTCTCAAATTCGAACCCGTCAATCGCCATGTAGATGTCATGAGGAAAAAGCATCTACGTCTGTGGAAAGCTGAATACACAATGAACCCAGATATCCTTGTGTATGGTTAAATACCATATAGTCTAACAATTTCGATTCGAGCTAAATCGTTGAATGACGTCAAAAATCAATACGCTGCATTTCGTTATCCGAATCCTCCGATTTAGGAAGGCCCTCTCTAACATGTTTTGCAGCGTCTCCTCCATTCTTGTCGGGTATTCGAAGGATTCCCGTATCCTTTTTCAACACAGAGCTCCACCCCGTGTGCAAACTAAAGGCCTCTCTGACCGAAGCCTCTAAGATCGATCCTATGAGCAGTTTGTTCTCGATATCTTCCCTCAACATTGTGGCAACGGCATCTGTCTCTTTTCTATCCAGCTCTGCACGCTGCTCCTGGATCATTTTAAGTTGTCCATCTAGTCTATTTTCCAAGAAGTTCTTGTTGAGTTGCATATCCTTAATCCGACAATCAAGCGCCGTCTCGATGAGTTCGAAAGACGTAGCGCGAGTGTTGTCACCCAAAGTCACTGCAAGCCGGATTGCAGACTGTATCATTTTCCGGATACCCTGTGCACTAGTCGGCAGTCGATGAACAGCGGAATGGCGGAGTGAACATATGGAGGAGAAGATCGTGTCAAGAGGAATCCCTGAGTCGTTGAAAATTGCAGCTGCTGGGAGCTTATCACAGAGCTTAGTCAAAGTATTTGCCCATAGTGTCAGCTCAGCTGCCTCGGGACAATCCCACCCTTTGTCTTGGACCAGAGTAGGGGCCCATTTGATAGCAAAGTCGAAGCAGCACTCTTCGAGCAGATGTTGGGTCGTCGTCAGAATGAGATGTTGCACGTTATATGGAATGGATGCAGGGCATAGTGAAGGCACCTTTGACTCTAGTGGTTTAGGTAATTCTAGTGCTATTGTCTGTTTAGGCACTATTGACAATTAGCACTGTTAGATAGCCTCAGCAGTAGTAACATACGCTCTTTCTCATCCTTGCTCTCTTCGTGCTCATGTATTCTGTCTCCTGATACTAACTCTTCCAAAGCCTCTGCTTCAGAACGTGCCGCCTCATTTTCCGATGCAGCCCGCTGCACACTCCGTGCTGGAGTGATTTGAAAAAGCTCTGGAAACGCGATCTTTGCTTGGATATCCGATTCAAAAACACGGGTCTCCAGAAGTGCCTTGAGTATTTCCACAGTCTTTTCAGATCCGAAGTCCTTAAGAAGCGGTCCGAAAGAACTGGCATGTTCTTGCACTACACTCCGAATCTTCCGGGCCTGGCGAATATTTGCATTGGGGCCTGAAAATAGGCTGCGATATGCAAGAAAGACCCGACGGTTCTCGGCAGAGGAGTGCGATATTGTCATAGCTGTTGACTATGAGACTATTCAAATAAAGTCCAATGAATTAGTAATGTCGAATTGATTGATTGATTATGATTAAACTGTCTAAAGTATGATATGATATAGGTGGCCTGAAACAAATGCTCAAAGAATAGGCAGATGCCTTCTTATGCATTTCCCGAGCAAACTAGAAAAGTTCCAATCTGCCAGAATCATTTGGCAGATGCCCAACATTCAGCAGTAGTAAGTGCCAAAGCTCTTCTTCCTTGCACCATCTTGCAGCATATCATTGAAAGCCAATTAGGATGTTTGGAATGCCAAAGAATTATTCCGACTTTTGGAAATGAATGTGAATACCTGGGTGCATGCATTCAACGACAGAGTTTTAAAAAATGATCAAAGACACTCGCAGGACCATGCCTTGGGCTGACATAAGTATATACAGTGTGCACAGATGATTCCTGTTCTAGATTTAAGTTCAAAAAATATTCAAAATCACAAACCTGTTGAATAAAGGATTTGTGCCTGTAGCACTGGAGGATTCTCAGGAATATGAGAATCCAGGAGAATCTTCGGATTCATGAATGCAATCACCGGCCTTCAAGCCTTTGTTTCTGGCTCTCTATATTATGAGAGTACGAGTCTATATTAGATAGTTTTACAATCAATCAATTTCACTTCAACAAAAGAGACCTGTTACGTACGATGGTGCAGATATTCGTCAATTGAGGGCAGGCGGAGGCAATCTCTCGACCAATCCTCTGCCCCCTTTCTTTTCCTCACGGCAATATCTCTACTCTGTTCTATTCTGCTCTACTTTTACATCGCCCCGCCTTGTCCTCTCCTTTAACCTCTCATTCTGAATAAACTTAATCTAATACACATCCGTATGGTACCGCCTAATCTGCCTCTGATGATCGAGGTAGTTTCACTGCCTCATTGCCGATTTTTCAATCCATAAAATCCGCGATATGAATCCGTGACTAAACCACATCATCATCAACAAGATGGGGTCCAAGAGCTCCAGAAGTCCAAGCATACTTGCTGCTTCTTAATCAACATTGGACTGAGATGCGAGCATGATAATGCTGCCAACTTCCTAAGGATGTACAGTATGTTCAGCATTAGCATTCTTGCGTAAATTCAACCTCCTAATCTTCCTTCAACGGACAGATGCGACTGAACATCTGGCAATATGTGAACTTACTCTCAGTCTCCGTGTCCCTTCCTCGGCCCTCTCTGGGACATATACGAGGCAAATAGCCATTGTATGCCGCGCTTTTGAACTCTGGATTTGCCTTGCTGTCAACGTCATCGGCTGACTACGGATCTCGTCATCGCAACTTTGCGATTTGTGTACAAGGCAGAACAGAGGATCAAAATGCGGAAGAGGAGAGAGAGGGACAGAGCTCAGAGAAAAAAGCAGGGGCGCAGATGTATTCGGAGGACTCCAGGACCCCGCCTGATCTTGAGAACGTTGTGGACGGAAAATGGAGAGAGACCTGAGGGACATTGGATTAAAAGGTGATAATGATGGCGTCTTCACTAGCAGCAAGCCGCTATTCTGGAAATGGGATGCCGGCAAGATATATTCAATTATGCGGTCGCTCCTCGCTCGGAGCAGCCATGATGGATGCGATGCGGAGAAGAATAGTCTTACCCCATGCGTTTCCGTTCGCTTCTCTCTGAGTATCAGGTATGAAAGCTTTCAACAATCTGATTATCAGTGGCAGTCTTCATTCCTGCTGCTGCTAATCCCGCCATCTGATAACCTTCTGCTGCCGTGCAACTTCTCGCTGCTACGTCTCTATGACTCGATCTGGCACTCTGCAGTCTTTATTTCCTGCCATCCCACTGGGTCACGCTCTTCAACAGCTCCGCGGATTGTTCTCGGCGGTCACCGAAACATAGGAGAGGAGTTGAGTTGCGAGCGAAATGCGTATATTTCCTAGACTCCGAAGAAGAAGAAGGGGTGGTATATATACCGACAATGCAGAAAGTGGTTCGATCGCTTGAGGACAGGAGCTTGACAGAGATTTAAGGAAGAGCGATGAGGAAAACTAAGCTCCCAAAATGACATGCACATATGAGATAGAGAGTTAGGAAACAAATGTATGAAGACCTGACCTTCGATGATGGCCCTGAAGAACTGCGATGACAATGTCCATCGAGGCTATCTACCGCCATCGCAGTCTTCCAGGACATGCAGGAGTCTCAGTTCAGGAGGACGCTGAAAGTCCGGAGCATGATTCCTCAGCACCCAAATCAGTGCATATTTAAGCCTCCCTGATGGCGTTGTGAGACATCAGCCAGTTTGAACCTGGAAAGCTACAGAACGATAATGGCAGGGTGCTAATGATCGCAATCCAGAAAAACGCGCCGCCAGATCGTCCATCCATGCATACGAGAGGAGAAAATTGCAGGCTCTGTAGGACGAGAAGAAGAGGAGACTAGCCGGCAATAAGAAGGTTGCAGGTGAGAAAGAATGAGAGGAGATAGGGTAGTAACAGCAGGGAAAAGGACGACGAAAGAGAAAGCGCATCGGGCATCGGATTCATTTACATTTATTTATGGACTGTACATTTCAAACTCTCTCGAAGCTCTCCTTCCCTATGTTTATGATGCATAGCTCCACATGGAATGAAACCCGTCATCTTGCCTTCTGCAATACGGGGTCTCAGGGAAGACCGGAGTATCACTTACATACTGTTGGACACAATATTCAATTGTGGGCGGGAAGAGTGTGAAAGCAAGTAGAATTAGGCTATCTAATGAAACTATCTATTTATTGTGTGTTGTGTGCCCTGCCTGTCGGCTATTGGAGTGCAAAGGAGGTGAATATCCCACTCTGGATTCACCAGAGCATTCTCCTCCTGCAACACATACCCCACCATAAGTGTTGAAAAGCATCACATCGTAATCCACCCCGTCTACATTCCGCATTTTTCATCCTGAATCCAAAGATCGAACTCCACAATGCTCAGATTCTCCCTCGCCACCTCCCCGAAAACCTTGTTATGCAAGAGAAGCCCACCCAGGCTTCCCAAGCATCCTCCCAGCCTTGCAACGCAGCGGCCCCCAAATGCGCAATATAGCCTCCCTTGCACGCGCAGCAGACATCAGACGAAATCCCAACACAGCCGCGAAGTATGGCAGGAGGTATATTAGAATACACCGCGCGTCACGGCACCGAGGGAACGGTTCGCCATCTATGCAGGGGCTTCGAGGACAGAAGATAGTTTACGCCAGGCAGACTGTGGATCTGAAAAGATGGGGAATACGGCGTCGAGAAGAGAAGAGCAAGCTGAAGAAAAGACGCGGGAATGAAATGCAATGGCGCGATGGGGATATGGACGAGACGAGACGAGAAGACGGAATTTCTACAAACCGCCGAGAGGGAGCTCTCCGTCGCCTTCTCAGCAATGTCCTGCGCCTCGTCGTCTCCATCGCGATCTCAACGCGCAGCGCAGGGGTCTGGAGAAGCAACGTCACAACGGACCGTCCACCCCGCCATTCTGCCACCGTCTTCCCCGATTACGCACCTGGTATCCTGCTAAAGAAGCCCTGTCGGCCTTATAAAACGCGCACATATCGCGTGCACCACACCCAATGCCATCGATCACGGCCGCTTGGCATCAAAACCGGCCGTGTCGGCGACGACGCGGGTCCGGGATTAGCCAGCGGCCCGGCGGGCGGGGTGCTGCGTCTCCCATTCTGCCTTCTTCCCAGAGCGACAGTGGGCAATGAGCGACAGTGGGCAATGAGCGACAGTGGGCAATGGAGGCGGCGCAAAAGGAGGGAAGGCAATATCGGGCCTTTGCTGCGCGGCGAGGTTTACCCGTAATTTGACGCCGAGGTGGCGGCTAAAGGGACCCCCCCCTGCCGCCTCGGAGATCAAGGGAGGAGGGGGGAGGGGGGAGGGGGGACCTTCTAGAATGGGGGGAGAGACATTCTGGAATGGAGGGAGAGAGGTTCTGGAAGGAGCGGAAGGGCAGTGACAGAGCAAGGGAGAAGGGAATAGGGTGGAGAAAGTGGATACGGAGACATGATTGACGATGCAGCGGGCGGATGCAACGCAAGGGATTTTCTGGAAGTTTTGGGGGAAGTTGGCGATGCTGGGAACGTGGAGGGTTGGGCAAGTTTAGTGGTGGTAGGGGGTGGGACACGTGTGTAGAGAGAGGAAGGAAAAGGGGGGGGATAGGTGGACGATCAGATAAGGCAAGGGAGGCAGCTTCTGTTGTGGGAAGAAGTCCAACATTTGAAAACGGAATGATTGAGACTTGGATGATGTTCTAAACTGTGTAAGAGGAAAAAAGACGCAATAATGATTAATGCATTACGGATAAGAGAGAGAGAATGTGGGAGATGGGATGAAAAGGAAGATGGGTGAGTGAGTGACCAGGCGGATGGATAAAGCGGAAGATAACAGATAAGCCTGAGTGAAGCATGTACTGCGCCTTCGGTCTTTTGAAGAAAAAAAGGAAGGAAGGAAGGATGCGTCGATGCTTCGAGCAGATAAGATTATCTCCTCGTCATTAATTCACATTCTGACGAGATTGAGGAAAAAGGAAGTTCAATAACGAGATGTAGCTGACGGATGCCTTCCTTATCTTTGGGTTGAGAGGAGCTGGCTGGCTGCCACATAGTTACGAACAGGGCTCGCCATGAATCACAAAGCATCCAACAACACTTCCTCCAGGCTTCATTTCACGGACACGAAATCGATGCTGATATAGGAAATCAAGATCAAGCATCTCGACGTCCCAATGGACATTTCGCCACATCTCTTCAATTGGATATTGGATATTGTACGCGCTGGAGGCGATGCATCGTCGATCGGCCCGCGGGGGAACGCACAGCGGGAGCTTCCGATGCGCTGGAATGGACGGATGGATGCAATCTGCGCTGCCGTAAGAGGAAGGTTGTCGATCAGATCAATGCATGAAGCAACGTTGTTGATCTTCTCGTCGTCATCGGAAATGAAATGACGAATTGAGGAAAGATGCTGGGCGCAAAGTCTGCAATTTCGGGGTATCGGTATCACGTTCTTGATTTCTCGACCACCATGGAAATTGGAAACTTTGAAATGTCCATCTATGCTCGCAGCTCGCCGTCCGTGCTGTTGAATAGAGAGGGTTGGTGCCTAGAGGCACCGGAGGATTCTCAAGAATATGAGAATTCAGGAGAATCTTCACAGTCTGCATGGATGGCTCCATGCATATTTCCATTGGCTCTTTGAGCCTTTGTCACTGCCATCTATATCAAGAAATGGATCGCCCATAGCAGTTAGATAATCAATCATTTTCATTGCATTCTACTGCGTCTACTCTACTTTTGACATGTGCTGGTATTTCCCCTAATCCGCCGTATCCAACAAAAAAAGATGATTCTGATTCCTGACTGCATCTTCCTCGCATGTGCCCCTCACCACCGTCATCTTCCATCCCCGCACGAACGCAAAAAACCTCCATCTTCGCCATCCCAAGAACATCCCCCCTCCACACCTCGACGCAAGCCCGTTCATCCGTCCCCTGACCCCGTCCTCTCCCATCTCCGCATCCTCAAGGTCCCTCAACCGCATCTGCAGCCTCGGAACAAAGCCTCAAAGAGGACGCAATTCCTTCCCCGCAAACCCCGGATTTTCGACGTTCACCTTCACAGGCAACGCTGCACCCCGCCTTTCCGCCGCCTCGAGAGCATTCATTCCTCGGCAGCTCTCAGATGCTCGTGACAATCTGCACATCTGTGTGTTTCGACGTCGCAGCCCGAGGGTGGCCGCACGAGATCACGGACCAAGGGCTCGTTTGTTTCATCTTCGCCGAGAGGTGAGCAGAGTAGAAATTGGATGTCTTGAAACGAAACACCCCAAGTAGCTATACTTATGCCACTGCGCCTTTTGATGCTGGGACTTCGGAAACTTCAAACTGTCTAGTTGTGCAATTTCTCAAAATGGACCTCATGAGGCATAGCTGCTGATCATCGATGCTAGTCTTAGCGTTCTTGTCGATCGCGCAGGGCTAAACCAGCGGTCTGGTCCGCATTCCTCCTTTGGGGGTTGCCGACTCCGCAAGATCTACTGGAGACGTCTTGGCAGTGCGCATGATATTCAGGGGAGACACTGTAAATGGCCACAAGCTGGGCCTCGTGAATCTTGATTTGGGGAGAGACACCCGAGACGTTAGAGATTGGAAGCTAAGAGACGTTGCTTAGAGCTGCGTTACGGAGAACCTCGCGACGATCAAAGCCCTCTGTGCCGGCAATCGCGTCCGGCTTCTTGCTTGTGCGTCGATCGTGTCTGTTTTTGAGACTGGATGTGACGACGGAGAATTAAACGGACAGGGTCTGTAGGAACAACATGGGCTGTTCGAATGAAGCCTCAATGTGACAGGATTCCCTTCCAAGCAACGCTAGATTGCATCTTTGGCACCGATTGAGGCCCTGAACAGCTGCGTAGACGAAATCAAAATGCAGTGTTTCGTGGAGCATATGCAGTGTATGTACGCCTGAACTCTGAAAGCTGAGCAGTTGCACTCGAGCAGAACGATGGTTTCAGGATGGGACAAGAGTGATATATGTCGCACCACAGTGCCGACGTTGAGCTCTGTATGTAGCGTCTTGAAGACTTCATATGCGTGCCCTGATGGAGTTGTTTGCAACGAGGCCACATCGCTGTATGCCGTGCTCCACAACGCTGCCGGATGAAGGCGCTGAAGGCGCTGGAGACGATGCAGCTACAGCTGTCATTGCACGGCACATAGCGGCCGAGAAGCAGTACAACAGTATGTAGTGATTGCGACTGAGGAATGGGAAGCGTATCCTCGAGGTCGTGGGCACATATCATGATCAGACTGGGGAATCACGCATATTGACGGAGAGCTCCATACATAGAACTGGTTACGCTTGTCGAGTCTCGCTGTCCTCGAGTTTCCATCCTGTCGCACGGAAGATGTTTATATTGTCGTTACCGTGACATGCAGGTAGGTTATTCTTGTATTCGGTGCATCTGTGACCAGTGTTGTGTTCCCTAGCATCTTCCAAATTCGCAAGGAGAACATATAGGATCTAGCGGTCTGTATGAGGCAGCTGTAAGAGGACATGCTGTGGACATTGGCCATACATTCTCCTGTTAATATTGCTCACGTCACAGCACACGGGTACCGGATTTCCGCGCACTCTGCCACTCTATACCACTCGATAAAGAAAGCCCGTGTGCAATCCTCGCCGAGTCCTAGAATCCAGATCTACGCCTGTGGATATGCAATACCCGTACCCGCTCCTCTGCACCAGGAAAAATCTCTCCGCATGGGCGTTTTCCTGCGATCGAGCAAGGTCATCAGAGTCGCATCGACGCTCGTGCGCGGCTGAATAACGCAACAGCGTCGTAGTCGTAGTCGTTGCGGTGCTATTGAGAGATGGCCCGCCATGTGTGGCCGGATAATTGCATACGTAATGTATCGCTGGATTCGACGTCTACAATGCGAGTGTTAAGACGTCGTAATAGACGTGGCTGGACGGAGACGCGAAGCGCCTGTCATAGCGGTGCTTTGTACAGAGATCTTTAGTAAATTAGAATTGGGCGTTGCGTACGGACTGCATGGAAGATGTAATGGTTGATGTTTTCAAGACCGTCTGTATCTTATATTTGCCAGCATGAGATGGCATGGAGCGCCATGACCTTGATATTGCTCAGCACATGGCATATGCGCACGATACATACATACGAAGTATATGTATCATATTGACCTACAGCCCTATACATTTCACCATTCGTATTCCGGAGTTCTCGCACTCACTGTACTCTACCTTTGCTATCCCATCCTCGCGCCCCTTCATCACCTATGCTACATCACCTATGCTATCCGTATCCTCCCTCCCTCCGCCCTCACTCTCATCCTCACCCCGCAGCCCTTCGCAACCCACCAAGCCCACAGCCTCGGAGTCCACAACTCGCAAAATCCTCTCTTCCTCTCCCCCCAAGGCCGCCCACAGCTCTCCAAACCGACCAATCCGAGCCCAAGAATCTCGCTTCTCCTGCCCTTTGCACGCCAACCTGCAGCTCCTGTTTTGCAGGTACGAATATGTATGTACGGTCCATTTCTGCAGCCATGGGCCGCGTACCGCAGGTCTGGGAGCCCCTCCCTGCAGCAGCTCCGTGCATGCCCGTTTGATCCTTGGCCGCCGCCAGCCGGCCTCCTGCAGGCACATTTTTGCACATTTAGCACCCAGCAGCAGCAGCAGCAGCAGCAGCGCATTATTGGCCGAGGAGACCAGGGACTCGGAGGGCTGCACGTTCGGGGTGCTGCGTCGTGGGTGTGGCCCTCGTGCGTCATGGCAGGATTTTACTGGTGTCAGATACAGGAGGTTGGTCGGAAAAAGGAAAGGGAAAAGGGAAAAAAGACGGGGAAAGGGAGGAAAAGATAAACAGAACATGTTACTAAATGGGAAGTACGTGCTAAGCTGACGATCTCTCTCGTCGTCCTATGCGTGTAGCACTGAGCGGAAGCGTGCGCATTCGCAGTATACATGTGCATAGGTACATACATACATACATACATACATACATACATAGGCCATTTCCCGGTGGGCTGACCGAGTTGTAGGAGAAAACAGCGAAAATAGCGAAAATAGCGGAAACAGCGACGCTACCAGCGCTGCTGCAAGTTCCACCCTCCGCTCTCGCATCAAACAGCGGACCCCGCACCAAAATAGAAGGCCGCTAGGGATCGGATCCTCCCTGGCTTCGCTTCCATCGCCTTCCACAGCTGCTCAGAAGACATCCACACCTCCGCGACTGATTGCGTATGTGCGTCTCCACATGCGCGACAGGTTATATGGGGGCGCGAGGAGAGGAAACGCGACTCGCGGAGAGGCGCGCGCGCCCGACACGCTGGATCTGGGTGTGGGTAGAGGGGGGAATGAAGCCGGAGAAGGATAGACGACAGACAATCTGGCGATCTCGGCTTCCAGACGGGTCTGTGGAGTTTATAGGAGGTTGACGGCCGTGGAGAGGGAGAGGCGGAGAGGGTTTGTTGCTAGCGGCGCTGTCGATCAGAGATTCAGGATGATCGCCTGTTGTTGTTGTCAGCACCAGCATCGTCAGGATTATCGAAAGGTGGCATATCATTGTCAAGTCACGCCGAAAACAATCGAGTTTCTGTGTTTCTGTGGGCCTCTGAAGCTGTGCAGGCAGGGGACGTAAATGTGTTGCTCTGAGGCAGGATTGGAGTGGAGTGGAGTGGGGTCGGTCCTTGCTTGACAAGGAGCCGGTGGCTGGGAAGTGGGAATTGGTCTGTTGATCTTACGGAGCACGGCGTAAGGGGTAAAAACAGGCATTATTGCGAAGAATAGGCTGGCTGCTCTGATGGTACATATGTACGGTGCTGGGATGATAATAACGGGTGGTTGGGGACGCAGCGGAAGGAGAGCGGGGGGATAGGCGGAAGAGAGACATGGCGGCTGTTTTCGAGACATGTTGGCTTGATGGCAGGAGCGGAGAGGCAGGAGAGGCAGAACTCGAGAAGTTGGTGTTGGTGTTGGTGATGGGTGGCATCGCGCACTGTACCTGCGTGCTGACTGCACTGCAGTCCCGCTTCAGGTCGGGATCGGGGTTCAAAGGATGTCGTTTGTGCGTGTGCGTGTGCGTGTGTGTGTGTGTGTGTGTGCGTTGCGTTGCATGCTCATCTTACGGCCAGACACGACGACGGCAGTTGTTGAGAGAGTGAGATGAGATGCTGTCAGATTTTCTTTCCTTCTTCGTGACGGGCAACAGACGAGTCCAGATGCGAGGCTGAGGCACGAGGATGGCTCCTCTATGGTGGATCTCATAATGGCTTCCAGCCTCGTCTCATCTCACCGACAGTGATCTGCAGGAAAGGAAGCAGGAAGCAGGAGTAGGAGTAGGAGTAGGAGTAGGAGCAGGAACCAAGACAAAATCTCCCACTCGATCGATCAGCGCTCACCTGAGCCGTGTGGTGGTCTCGGTCATCTCACATCATCAGGATAGGATAGCATGAGGATTGAGTGATGTGAGCACGCACGAGTACAGCAGATCATCCATCATCCATCATCCATCATCCATGATTACATTACGGCTCTCTCGGTCTTACGGGATCAGGAACAGATTCCCTTTCGAGCAAGCTCTCTCCGCAACTTCGAGGGTGTTTACTCCGTATGTGCATATGTACATACATACATACATACATACATACATACATATGTGCTCTCTTGTGGTTCAATGGTCAATCTCATACAGTGTATACAGTATACAGTATACAGTATACAGTGTACAGTGCAGTACATACTGTACCTATTCATGCGCTGCCCACAACGTCGCCCAGTCTGTGATACGGCCGGCACCTTCCTCATTCCTCTTCCTCCTTTCTCTTCCTCCTTTCTCTTCCTCCTTCCTCTTCCTCCTTCCTCTTCCTCCTTCCTCTTCCTCCTTTCTCTTCCTCCTTTCTCTTCCTCCTTCCTTCGGAGAGCAGCGAGGGAGCGAACGAAGCAGTGGGGAATATCTGTTGCGTCTATCCACCGCTCCACCATGGCCAGCCACCAGGGCCACCTTGAGCGGACCTTTGCATCCCCGACATCTAGGTACATACATACAGTACGTACATGCGAAGTATGCTAACTCCTCACTAGAAGCTTCCCCTGGTCCCCTAAAATGTGCGCACATCTTAGGGGTCTGCACGTTTAAAGGACCTGGCTGACAGGAGACGTGGTGATTGGGCAATGCGGCCATAGGCTGTTTCTCGGTGGGTACATGCATGCATATATATGTAAGGATGTATGTACATACATATGTAAGTACATACATACAGTAGATACGGTACATGTATACTATATGTAAGGTACATACATACTGTATGTATATATGTAAGTATGTATGTATGCACATATATACAGTATGTACATACAGTATGTACATACAGTAGTAGGGGGGCAGTACAAGGCTACTACAGGGACTACTACGGACTAGGGCATCAAGAGATATCCTGGTCCTGGTCGTCAATGCTCCTCCTCAATGCTCAATGCAATGCTGCTCGTCACCATCCACTACTGTCCACTGCTTCGTACTGTCCTCGCCCTCGCACCAACTCTGGATTTTCTATTTGTATTTCTATTTTATATTTTATATTTTATATTTTATATTTTATATTTTATATTTTATACAATTGTATCCTTCTGCACAATTATTCGACGGAATAATGGAGACAACGCAGGGACAAAACATGCTAGCCTCCCAAGAAATAACAATGTGCTGGGTCAACGTGTGTGATTATTTCATCCACTGCACTGACTCTCGCCTTTCCTCTTCGGAGCTCTCCTCTTCGGCGCCGTCACCTTGAAGTGTTATGAGTGTTATCTCGTACTCTGTTTCCTCTTTCCTCTATCTCTCGTCATTATTGTCTTGTATCGATCTACATCTACACCTGTCACCTATCTATCTATCGATCTATCTCCCTTATCCTTCTTCCACGCTTGAGCTGGAGCATTGAATTGCTTTCCTCTCCACACTTCAATTACTTGTCTGCAAGTAAACATCCAACTTCACAGCTACAATGCATCTCTAAGGAGTCACGGCCTGCAAATTCTCCTCATACTACACCATAGAACACTCGAAGTCTCCCGACGGATAAATCAAGACCTGATCTACTGAGATATTCGAAACACACTGCCTCAAACGTTTGAGAAAAGGTACGCATACATACTCTACATCTACATGCACCATGCCTCGGAGACATTCTCCATCTGCACCATTCCCCATTTCGAGTACCACGCCCTCGATCATGGATGACATCCAATGCCCAACTGGCACCTGGGCCGAATTGAACATCTCACACGTGCTACCACCAACGCCCGCCCTGGTCAATCAAAGTCTACAGTAATAATGCTGATCATATACATATAGACGTATTGCAGCTTACATACGATTTCGTTGCCAACACCTGCCACGGCCCACTCCCATGCCTCCCTAGACGCGATATAATACAACGCTCAATATATCCGCTTTCTGTTGCCGGCCAGGATAACTTCCTACACGCGGCACAGTCCCACAGTCCCACAGCCCTCAGGCCCTCCCTCGCCTTACCTTGCAGATAAACGAGCGAACGTAGCCATCGCCGCTGGTGCGAAGCTGACAAAATGTCAATGGTTGCCGCATTCCTTGGAGAGGGAAACAGAAGTCTCCGTCGTCCTGGCACCTCATCGTCATCATCATCAAAGAGGGATGCTGCCACACGCGTGTCACCACCGCTGACCTTAGAACCCGCCATTGATGGGCCACCCTCGCCTCAGAGAATCAGAGCATATACCGAACAAATGAAGAAGAGCGTCGCAGCCAATCATTCGAGGACGAACACCAGCACGAGCACGACTTCATCCTTCGGATCGGATACGGGCTCGAAGTCGTCTGAGTCTGGATTGTCGAGACAGGCCTCCAAGAAATCCGTTGCAGGCATGTCGATCAAGGCAGACCGGCCAGACAGTTTACAGATGTTTGGGAAGTCGCTATTCTCGAGAGGGTCGAAGAAGTCGAAGAGCGGCACTGGAAGACTGAGGGCATCGACATCATTATCACTTCACCAAAGAGATTCCCATTATCTCGGCGCCCGCAACACGATCGAAGAAGAGCAATCGTTCAAGAAGCACCTCATCTCAGGTCCTTACAACTTTCAGCATGTTGTGCATACTAAGCAGGAGCAGGTACCCAATGTGGATGTGGCCAGTCGACAGGACCTGCTAGACGAGTTCTCCACGGTCCGAAGGTCAAACGCTCCGCGTGGCGAGTTGAAAGGCATCAGGGCAGATGATCTTCACTTTGAAAATTTCTCGTCGGAAGCAGTAGATGCCACCGCTGAAGGGACCGATGGCTCTCGCGCACCGCAGAGTCCAGACAGACCCAGAACCACGTCACGAAAACCACCCAGTCCAATCCACACTAGGCCAATGTTACGGACGAGCAGGTCTCACGATAATGTGCGTGCAGGACTGACACCACCGCCGCGACCGCCTCGATCTCCAATGACCCAAGCGTGTCCGATCTCGCTACCTCCTCGCACATCATCACGGACAGCATCCATGATATGGGACGAGTACGATCCCCTAGCGACCACGCCTCTCGAGAGACCTCATTATTCCTCGGGCTTCCGCAGGCCACAAGCCTTCCACTTGCCACTCTCTCCACCAATACCGACCGTCCATACTGAGCAGGCGGAGGACTATTTCACGCAAGAGCCAGTCATCGCGCCAAGGGCGCAAGAGAACGAAGGCTGGCCTTTCCTTCCTTCACAAACATCGCCATCCGAGAGTCAGCTGGCCGACGTACCTGAAGAGGAGGAACATGCTGTCTCTGGGCGACGGTCGGGGATGTCCACGGCTAGTGCTGATCTCAGAGCGTCGAAGTCGGTACCGAATCTTCTTTCCTTCCGACGATCGAGCAGCAGGAACGATGTTGATCAACCTCATACTCCTACTCCGGATGAGGTCTGCCCGAGTGTTCTTGTCATGTCGCCTAAGAAATCGCAGGTAAAGCTCAATGTTGACTCGTGCGAATCGTGGGAAGACGATATCGACTATTGCTATGAGCATGAAGCCGAGGCCGACTGCGACTACAACTGGGAACGCCGCTCTATGGATACTGAAGTCGGACGAAACTACTTCCATGACTCGGCTATCTCGACCAACGATCAAAACACGATAGTGACGAAGGAGTCTCAAGCCGCGATCTCTCTGCACTCCGCATCAGCAAGCATCAGCCGCCGCTTATCAGCACAGATCGACAGCTTGCGCCACCTCCCCAATCCCCACATCTCACCACCCTCACCAACCTCCATCGCCTTTCCCCTACCCGAACTGAGTCCCGCATCGCATCTAACCGCCGACTCCCCAACCTCCCTGCGCGCCCCTCACAACCTCACCCGACCAACCATGCACCTCCGCTCCCCCTCGCAAGCCTCCTTCAAAGAATCGCAGGGCTTTACCCTCTCCCCCTCCCTCCTCATCCCCATCGACTACGCCACCCAGATGCGGCTCGACGCGCACCGCGACCCCGACACCTTCACCTACGCCGACGCGGACTTCCTGCCGCTGCAAGCCCACGAGTACGGCGGCGCCGCCAACCGCGTGTCCGCGCCCGAGAGCACCACCAGCTACCGCAGCTCCACGACGGACGGCCTGCGCGCCAGCGGCAGCAGCAGCACCAGCCTGGCCACGGGGCCGCCCGACGGCGCCGACGACGTCGAGGCCGAGCTCGCGCACCGCAGCGTCTCGTCCTCGGGCAGCATGCCGGACCTCATCGCGTCGGCGCGCTGGGCCCCCTTCTGCAGCAACCCGTTCTCGGCGTACATCGAGCCGGCGGCGCCGGCGCCGAGGCCGGAGACGACGTCGGTGCGCGCGGAGGCGGGGACGAGGCTGAGCGAGGAGGAGCTGAGCGCGGAGATGGCGCTGCAGATGGCGGAGGAGAGGCTGTTGCCGCCGTCGCCGGCGCCGTGTGCGCAGGAGCAGCAGCAGCAGCAGCACTCGCCAGCGCTTCCGCAGCCGCAGCCGCACAGCCCGATGGAGAGGGTGATGCAGGCGCAGATGGCGCATGGGAGGAAGGGCTCGGTGCCGCTGCTCGGGGGGAAGTTCGGGGGCGTGAGCGTGACGACGGCGGAGGTGCCGAGGGTGATGGGGCGGGCGAGGGCGAGCACGATGGGGGCGATGGGGAGGGGGGGCGCGAGGGCGAGCTATGTGTTGTTCCCTGCTGCTGGGGGCGGGGTTGCGCCTCCGATTTAGCTGGGGAGGGGGGAGGGGGTGGTGCAGATGTGATATGATATGATACTATGAGGGATTTACGACATGAGGCTTTGGATTTTGGCTTTGACGGAGGGGGAGGGTGGGGTTTGGGGGGTTTGGCATATATTCGGACACGGTCGCTACATACATGCAGGATTTGGATTGGATTGGATTGGAGTGCGTTACTTGGAAATTCTTGTGCATATCCGTTCGGGGCTGGGAAAAGCGCAGGGATGGGGTGTGGTGGTGGTGGTGGTGGTGGTGGTGGTTGGTTGTATGGTTACTTCGCTTCTGTGGTGGAGATGCTGTCGGGAGAGAAAGAGGGAAGGGGGGAGATGCGTGGTTCTGTTCGATAGGGTCGGAAAAGTCCTGGGGAAGAGGGGGGATGAGAGGAGGAATAGGGGAAGAGAAGGGGCGGACAGAGCGATATCGATGGCTTGTGACAAAAAGAAAGAGGAGACATAGGGAAGCGAAGAGACAGTGAGAAGATATATTTATGTTCTACTCGACACTACAATTTATCCACATCATCTACCACCATTCATCCATTCATCCGTCTGTCTCTTTGTCTGTTTGTCTACCTACTTGCTTGCTATATTTGTGCACCCATCGTGTCGTGTGGTGCACATCGCGCAGATAAAATCCAAAGATAGATGAAGCCATGGGATTTTGGATTTTCGCAGTGCTGACTAAGGTGGGGACGTCGGAGTCATGGCTCATGGCTCGTAGGGAAGGGGATGGGGTTGTTGCTTGAGGCTTTGGGGGGGGAGTGGGAGGCGGGAGGATTTGTGGCGGTGAGAGTGAGAGTGAGAGTGAGAGCGAATGGTTCGGGGGGACATCCGTATGTGTGCCTGTTGCTGTGCCTGTTGCTGTGGAGAGGCAGGCGAGGGAGGATAGCGTGGCGTAGAGGGACGGCGTCGTGTCCGCATGGCATTTATGGCTTTGTCTCGTTGTGCGGAAGGGAGGGAGAGGAGGCATTTTGTAGCTGGTTGTCGGTGCGACGATGCCGCGAAGCTGCGGAGAGTGCGGATGGCGAAGGCGAGGGCTGAGCTTGGGGAGGAGGGAGGAGCGGAGATGGAAACGGAAATGGCGCGGTGGAGAGATGGGTTGGGAAATAGTGATGGGTTGGGAAATAGTTGTGCTGGGTATCAAGGGTCGAGTTGTTCTTGTGGTGGTGCGGTGTTTTGTGATGCTTGGGAGAAGTAGCTCCTGAAGCGGATGCATACTCTCGATCAGGATGTTTCGCAGAACATGGCGGGTTATATAAACCCCTCTTTCCTGGCGGACAGCTCGCATCACGCACCGAAACTGATGCAGCAGGATGGATGGCTCTTTAATGCTGCCGCCTCGCGCTCTGGATTCTGCATGTGCTGCGGCGAAGGTATGCTGCCTCCCGTGTGCGAAATATGGGGAGGAGAAGAGGTGAGAAGTCGGAAAGAGGACGTTAGCAACATCAACCCAACGAGAAGGAAGCTTTCGATGAATTGAAACTGCAGCTGGAGGGACGAGATGGGGAAAATAGAGATCTTGCTTGGCTGGTTGAGGAATTAGCCGAGAGACGACGCATATGGATCGGGTCGCAAGGTTTGCGCCGTGCTGCTGCTGCGGAATGAGAGTAGCGGTGGATCCATGGAGGTTATATATTTCTGCACCACTGTGTCGACGCTGGAGATGCTGTAAGCTTGCGAGCTTTGTAGGTGCCGGAATATCTTCAACAGCACTGGATGTCTGGGAAACTGCTGTGGATGGGGAATGAAGATGGAAATGGGGGCATAAAAGTAGGCATCCATCGCACCTAATATTCGATTTTGTCTTAGCAAAAAGAGGATGTGATGTCTCTAGGAGGAGCAGTATACGCGGTGCATTTTCGCGGTTGGAGCTCATTCGAGAGGAGGTGCTGAGCACTGTTCTGCGGATACTTTTGGGGCTTTAATGGGCGGTAGCCAGGCATGTAGAGGTGGGAATGCGCATGGTATTGAGAAGCGTGGCGGTGGAGATGACAAGGAGGGTGGTGAGAGAATAAGTGTGTAGAATTTGAAAAATCGAGGTGTTGAGACGATTGAGGATCAAGGGAAAATAAAATGGACGATGGTGGAGAGTCACTCTAGTATCTAGTTTTTGGACTCTTCTCTTGGATGATTACGATTAAAGAGAGAAGATCGACTTTTATAGACGTCGAACCTTGTCTTCAACTCCGGATAATTCACTTTGAAGGCTAAATCGCGAGTCGTTACAGAGTGGCTTTCTGTCGCAACACGTCTCTGCCATCGCGCACGTCCGAAGACCGAGGATGACGAGTGGGAAGTATATAATCCACCTGCAACCCTGCTCATGAAAAAGAATCATCGATATCAAAAAATGGAACATCAATCTCATGGATCTTTGTGTTGAATAGGGACCAGGGCTCGGGCCAGATGACTCGCCCCAGGGAATGACTTTTTGGGACAGATGGATGAGAATTCTCATACGTCCTCAAAAGCAAACATTCATTTACCAAACATAAATATATTTAGCAAACTTAGTAGCACACACTCTATTTGTATTTAAATAGAGCTCTATAGATAGATAGTTTTTATTAATTTAATCCAATCGTATTCGTTAGATTTAGTTTTAACAGTTATGAGCCTAGATTAAGCGTGACTACTACTTTTAAGAAAATCTTTAAAATTCTCACATTTTTAAGACAGTTTAGTCAAACAACCCTATTCTCTCTTTTTAAATCTTTAAAACTATATTTAAAATGACAGAAGCAAAAGGGGTCACAGTGTTTAGTACACCTAATACTACCCTAAAGCTTACTAAGAAGAATTATAGCGAATGGGCTATCTATATAAGCATCCTAATCTAGTTAAGAAACTAGCTATTGTAGAGGCGCCTTAACGATAGGATTAATGAAGCTGACAACCAACTACCCCTCTCACAAGAGACAAAAAGCTTAACATCTCTAACTTAATTTATCTAATGCAATGCTTATAGCTAAAGCTTAACAAATGCTTCTTAAAACTAAATACATAGATAGTGTAGAGCTCTAGTAGGAGATTAAGAAGATCTTTACTATAAGTGGCAAATGCTAATATATTAAACTACAAAGAGAACAAAATGAATTGCGATATACTAACTTTAATTTAATATACGCATATAGAGTAGCCAGTTCCCTTGGTAATCCCCAGAATCAACCCCGAGCTTGCCGTTGACTCTCCCCCATAATAGTCATGTGGACCCGGCCATTCTCTTCGGTCGCCAGGAGGAACCCAACTCGCCTCTCTGCGTTCCCTCGTGCGAGCTGGGGACCTGCGGGAGCGGCGGCTCTTGTTCCCTTGGGGGGATTTTGAAACGAGAGTGGTCAGGCGGGCTCTTGTTCAACAACAAGTCTGATTATCGCGGGGATGTGCGCCCTCTAGGAAAGCGGCTCTTTACCCCTTCAATGCAGGCTCAACCGATCCCAAGGACTACAGCGGCAGACGTCAACCCAAGCGGAAGGAGGTCGATGTTTATCTCCCTGCCGTGTTCAACGGTCACGAGAGCGATTACTACGGGACCCGTTGCCTACCATCGCAGTGGGTAAGTCCAGATATATGTCTACTTTGACATTTTCCTCTTCGCTAATTTCGTGTCTTCGAATGATACTGCAGGTGGGCAGCGTGTGCTAGACGAAAGAGCTGTCAGCCAGCAGGTGGAATTCGGTAATACACCGTTCCAGATCGTCTCAGCCCGAATGCATGGATGCATAACGGTAAGCAAAGTATTGAGATAATAAATGAATGAGCTCACTGACGCATTTTGATTCTCGTAGATTGTTGTGGCGTCGACTAGAGCCGTCTGGATTGTGCGTTTGATAAACCCTCTCCCACCCTGGTTGTTTACTGTGATTCCACGGCACTGACATTCCCCCTTCCTCGGCGCTGCAGACACACTTGTGGGAGTCGTATTCCAACGGCAAGGCCAAGGACGTCAACCTCGTCGACGCCGGCGATCCCGCATTCAACCAACGCGTCCTCATGTTCCTGCGAGCTCAACCGGTGACCAACCCGCTACCCAACGGCTACAAAGACTACATGGCGCCCACCAGCCCGTGGATCAACGTCAATCTGTTTAACAACAGGGCCACGGACCAGACCTCTATCTTTATCTTTACACCCGTCGTGCCTGGGACGCTTAAGCAGGACATGGAAAACAGAACAACTTGAAGTACAAAGAGCGCTACGGGGACGAAGGCGAAGTCAGGGACTTGATTGCCGACATCTTCGGAGACGGCGGGCCCAGAATCACAGTCGTGCCCTACATACCCCTCAATACGCGTGACCAAGTCCAGGCTGCCCAGTTAGGCACAGACGCGCGCGGGGTTGCGCTCTTCCAGTAATACCCGAATAGTGATGGCAATGGCAAGAAAGCTTGGAGACTGTCTATGGAGGCCAGAATCTACTACAAAAGTATTTAGTAGTTACTAGTACTAGTAGTAGTCTGCCTGCTGGTTGGAAAGGTGGTATCCTTCTAGCCATGTAATTTGTAATTTACCTTCACAATACTTAGAGCTAGAGGTATATTGTCCCTATTGAATTTGCTCCCGTTTTTGGGTGCCTTGTTAAAACCAATTTCACCATCGCAGACACTCTATGTTGGTGCGAGTAAAACCCGTGGGTGGGAGATTCTCTGCCAGGGTCATGAACGTCGACATTTCGAGGGACCGGATCCTCGCGGTCGGAAGAAACTCCCTTCACCAGAAGACCTACAAGCAATGGAAACGATCATTTAGCAATACGGATTTGCAACCTGGCAGGGTTTAGCAAGGGAGGCTAGTATTGTCAATATTAGTACACGGACGATCGAAAGAGCGATGAGAACGGTGGATTATCGGAAATGCATCGCGTGTCAGAAAAGATGGGTTTCTCCATCCTACGCAAAACGGCGGATTCACGATGCCAAGATCGCCCTTCAGTTTCGGCCCCGTCCCGAAGAGTGGCACGATATCAGATGGTTGGATGAAGTCCATTTCTCTGCTCTGTCAATTCCGAGGGCAAGGTCCGGATCATTCGAAAATACGGTGAATGATACTGTTGGGATTGTATTCAACATCTAGATGAGCCGGCCAAGGATGAATATCGTCGTTGTCACGCATGGGGAGCCATTGGTTGGAATTTTAAATTAGATCTTTATTTGTATGGCGTTCTCACCAATACCAATGGCAAAATGAGCCTCTAGATCTATCGCGATAAAATCCTGGAAAAGGCAGTTGGTCCTTGGCTTTCACGGGGTGATATTTTTGTGATATTTTCGTGTTGGAGGAGGGAGGATGGCGATTCCGGTCATGGCACAGGTCGGAAATATCATATTGTAAAAGTCTAGAACGACTAACACAGTTTGAACACCATTTCAACACGCCCAGTTCACCAGATCTCGCGCCAATTGAAAATTGTTGGAGGAACCTTATGTTGAACAGGAACCCGGGCCAGGGGCCCGGGCCGGGATGACTTTTCGGATGGATGCATGAGAATGCTCATGCATCCTCCCAGGTGGCCCCGGCCGGGATGACCTGTTAAGATTCAGGTGCATGAGGATCCTCGGGATCCTCGAAGGCAAACATTCATTTGAACAAACAACAAACTTAATGGCAAACCAGTTAGCAAACCGTCTATTTGGTATTCAAATAGAGCTCCGTGGGTAGATAGTTTTTGTTTCAATCAATCAATCACTTTCATCGCACCACATACAGTTCAACACCTTAAGCTGTATATCGCGAAGAATCGCGGTCTGGATCCGTTAGATATTCCATATCTAGCTGTTGAAGGATGGAGGAGGATAGAACAGGAGACGATAAATGGGGTAGTACATTGTAGTGACCTAGGCTAACACAGTAAATTATAGCTGTGTGTGGGTATCTTCTAGGTTATCGGTTCTCATTATTTTAGCAGCCGCTTGACAGGTTGGTGGTGTGTTTTTTGGGTTGTTTGATTGGCCGCATCCAGCTCGCTTACACTGTAGGCCCAAAAGATAGAACACTACGACTGCCTTAGCACTGAGACGAGAGACGGTTCCCTCGAAATAAATCACCCTCTTGATCCATCTTCCTCGTCTCCCTCTTCCTCCTTCCCCACCTTCAAGAAGCAAAGCAACAGCAATGGCACCTTCAACGGCATCCCCCTTGGAGTCTCTTCCTTCGCTTGTCCTGGACCGCATCTGTGAATATCTAGACGACGATTTAGAAAAGAGACGCAGCCTGTGGGCCTTCTCCTTGACGAGCAGATGCTGTTGTGCCGCTGCCGCAGCCCGGCGTTTCTGTCAAATTCAACTCAAGATACCCGCTCCAGATGAGCTAGAGAGCGGCTTGAGGCGATGGACCGAGCTGCTCAACCCTGGTGGCCGCCATCGCTACGTGCGCCGGCTCAAGGTCTTGAGGATCATGACGGAGGAGGAGAAGAAGCGACGGAATAAAGCCTTGCAGAGGCAAGACGAGGAAGCAGAGGACGACTGGAATATACGCCATTATTTTGACATGCACGATTTCTGCCGCCCGTCTAAAGCTTCTATGGAACGCCATGAAGGCAGCAGCATGATAGACCATCCCGAAGCTTGGCTGCCCCTTGCCCGTTTTATAAGCCAGCTGCCAGCCCTTGAGGATCTAGTCTTGGGCCGTTGGCCTTCCATGCCCCGATACATCCTCTTAGCCGTTCATGCTATAGGCTGTCGCCTTCATGTACACAGCTTCTATCTTAGCAGTCTCGTCCAACATCGTGATAGACCTGAACCTATCGACCTAGACGATTACGCACTTGTGACGTCGCCATCTCTGTCTAGTATTGTCGTAAGGGTTTGTGGCCTTGAGACCGACGGCAGCGTGAACTACAACGAGGAGGCCGTGATGTGTATGGTGGTTGGGACAGCGCCTAGGCTAGCACATGTCTGGATGTTGAAAGATAGGGCGGGTGCTTCGCTCGATCATGACGAGGCAGTTCGTCTTGGTAAGCCTGCTTGGTCTGGCTTCTTCCCTAGGATCGCGGAAGCAGATAAGCTACCCGTGCTCGGCAGTCTTCAGAGTCTAGTCTTAACTGGCTATGCATCCCACACCAAAATCGACAACTGGAGTCGTTACACAGACTTTGCTAAATTGCGCCGCCTCACGATATCATGGGGCTCCGAGTGTGGTGTTGTTTTGGCGGAGATGGCTTTGCGCGGCGATTTCGAGTCCCTACACACGCTAGAGCTATCAGCAATCGAAGACGAAACTAACCAGTCGCAAGAGGCTCTAGATCGATTACTAAAGAACTTGAATCCCCTCCAGCGGCTAGATCTAAGCGGTTTAATTAGCGATGCGACATTTAACATTGTTCTGCGTTGCCATGGTGGAACTCTACGCAATCTTTCAGTGTACCCGTACCGAGACGAAGAGTCACGGAGCCCCTTAGTCGTCTTCTCGGAAGCAGTCGTCCAGCGCCTTGCGGAACAGTGCCCGTATCTGGAACAAGTCGAGCTTCCGATCAATAGAACACGAGGCGACAGTCGAGAAACAGGGATTTACCGCGCGTTGAGCAGGCTGCCACGGCTGAAGCGTGCTTTCTTAAGACTTCGGTTCTCGATAGGACCCGACGAAGAATACTGGGACGAAGAGACAGATGGGGAGTATCCATTGTCCTTCAGCTTCTCCGGCGAAGAGATTCCTTTCGCTTATCTCCGCGAAGCCTTCAGCAACAGCGCCATAGACGCCACCCTGGCGCTCTCCATCTTCAACTTGATATCATCCGGCGGCAGCTTGAGGTATCTAAAACTAGAAACGAGCCGGAAGATGGGACGAAATGCGCCGGGATATTATGGGCCCTTTTGCAACATTCTAAGGTGGTTTAACCGGTCGTGGGTCTGCAAGCGGGACGCCCAAGGCAGAGTCACGGTGCGGGAGCTTGACAGGAAAGGGACAGCCTATGCCGGCGAGGAATGGCAATACCTGAGCGAGGAGCCGCAATACCAGGGGGAGGAGATTTATCAGCAGGTGTTTAACGATATATGGCCGCAAAGGACGCCAGAGTGGTGGAAGGATTGGAAGAGTCTTCCCCTTTCCTACGGGGTGGCATAGCGAGCCGGACGTGGTATCAGTCGCGCGTATGAAGAGGTTTTCGTCTGGTCTTGGGGATATTGGGCCGCATCATCCCGAACGGTCACTTCTGCGTCCGTGCCGAGATTCAGATCACCGTCCCAGCCATCTAAATTGAGCATGCCGCGAAGGAAAAACAAGACCTTGGTGACGATGATAAGAACAAACACTCTTCATCTGGTCTAGGAAAAGAGCTTTGTAGAGCTCGACCACCGGTTATTTTGTCGTCTTGCGCTTTCGGTTTTGGGGAAAGGGAATTTATAAAACTGAAAGAATATTTAGGCGGCAATTACGCGCGCGCTTCCAAATAGGGAGGTGGGTGTTCTGAAGGGCGCTGCTGCTGTTTCAGCCCACCCAGGCTAGAATCTAAGCCCCCTCTTTAAAACCCCATCCAACCCTTAAACAAGACACGAGGCCGGGGCTACAATACCCTAATCGGCACTAATTTACCAGGGCTTTTTCGAATATGTCAGGTCTGGAACTAACATGTCCTTACCCCGGGACATCCTTCATATGGGAGCACAATACAACGGAGTTCACCGGGCGCTGTACTATCGACCCTTGTGCCGACGGTACAGGCACCTGCCCACCCAAAAAAAACTACGCAGCTCCTCCTTCTCCCCGAGTAGCTTCGACGGCATCCTGCCTCTGGACTGTAACAACGAGAAGGGGTCCTCGATCTGGTATACCTGCAACTCTACCTCTCCGCCTTTCTTAGGTTGTTGTAAAAGCGATCCATGCGGCGCATCGTGCGCTCAGGCGGATCTTGTCCCAGCAATGTTGAGTACCGACATAGCGGCGCGGGGAGTGTTTTTACCTACAGCATTAACCGTCTCGACGGCGCCCGTATCTTCTGGAGGACTATCTGCAGAGAGAATTGCCGACATGGCCTTAGGTGGTGTAGCATTTATCGCCATTATTGCGGCGTCTATGTATACTTAGGGTCGGTATACTGGAAAGAAGAGAGCCCAAGTAGGGCCAGAGGCAAATAAGAACAAGAGCGAACCCGAAGCGCCTCCAAATACTCCGGTTCCATATCTCGAGGTATTCCCCGCCAATATACCAACGGTACTGCTGCCGAGACACTGTTCAGGAGAGGCGGACTAGGGCGAGTTAGTATATGAACTTCCGCCTGAGCCGCATATAACTCATTTACGACGCGATCCATATGAACTACATATATTCTAGAACTGACAAGGGACCTAACTAAACTTATTATAGTGTATATATAGTGGACTGAGGAGCCCTATGTTTACGGTGGGTTTGGTTAAACTGGCTCTTATGAAGGGACATTCAAGATTACTGTATTTTAGCGTCTTTTTCGTTAACTTTATTGCTTATATCAGGCTGATACTATTGTTTTCTAGGAGCGGAATCAATCAAGCAACCTTTATTCTTTTTCATAGCATTCAGGCCATCAAATCTAGCCATCCAGGGCTCCATTATTTGCATTCACCTAATCAGCGCTTTAACAGCCTTATGAACTTCAGACGGTTACTATGATGCCACGACCTTGAAGAAGTCATTGTCTCGAACGCCTAGCCGGATGGGGGAAGCTTGGGAAGGTGCGAGTTTGTAACAAGACAGAAGCTAGCTTCGTGGCTTTAGCGGGTCGGGCGCTCGCGTAAACTCGGATGAAAATGGAGGATTGTCATACTTCCACGACCAGCCGACGACGAATTTCAGGTGTTGACGACCGGCTAAGTTGCGTCTTTCCTATCCTAAGACATCATGTCGTTGTCCACTCGCGGCATCCGTGCCACAGCCCATGGCTGGACACATATGATCTGTGATGCACTTTAGACTCCGGGCCAGCTCCTCAGTCCGTACTCACCTCTCCGTCGCAAAGTGATTAATTAACTAACTATGCTATGGGCCATCCTTCTCTTAATATAGGTGGCCATAACAAAGGCTCAAAGAGCCAATGGAAAGATGAATGGGACCATCCATGCATAATGTGAAGATTCTCCTAGATTCTCATATTCCTAAGGATCCTCGGCTGCCTCTAGCCACCACCCTCTCTATTCAACATAATTTGCTTAAATAACGATGTAGCCTTAATTTTAGCTAAGAATCTAGAGAGGCACTAAAAGGCTAAGCATATTAATATAAAGTATTACTTTATCTAGGACAAATTTAACTTAGGCTACATTTAATTAGACTATGTGCTAATAAATGAAAACTAGGCTAATATTCTTACAAAGGCTCTTATAAAACAAGTGCATTTTTAAGCTATCTAGAATGGAGCTTAAATAACCTCTTAATTTGTTTTATTTCTACATACTATTCTATATACATCATTAGACTCATAGTTCTAATGGTGTGGGGAGTGTTGAATAGGGACTAGGGCTTGGGCTAGATGACTCGCCCTAGGGAATGACTTTTTTGTACAGATGCATGAGAATTCTTATGCATCCTTAAAAGCAAAAATTCATTTAGCAAACATAGACATCTTTAGCAAACTTAGTAGCAAACACTCTATTTGTATTCAAATAAGCTCCATAGGTAGATAGTTTTCATCAATTTAATTCAATCGCATTCATTGGATTCAGTTTCAACACTTTGTGCGTCCCGCTCCTCGGACGTAAATACGATCTCCTCCTGCATCCCAAAGACATTTCTTTCTTGGCTGAACATCATGAGAATTGTGCGGCAAGTCCGATATGATATCAGACCCAGAATCAGTGGTTGAGACTCCTTCCTCATGATAACGCAGCCGTCAAATAAAGACTCTAACGCACTTCTATCTACCAACGCAAGCCTCATCGAGGAAGAAAAAGATCCTCGTTGGTCTCAACGCATGGCAGATGCGAGGGCTGAAAAGGCAGTTCTCGGTTTTTGAAACCTTGGTTTGCGAGAGGGGAGAACGGTTCGAGAGACGATCCCCGACAGCAGAAATGAGCAGGCCGGCAAGAAAGACGTGACAGCAGAAGAAACACGTTTGAGAACTTTCTGGCACAGAAACGGCTGCATCATGCGTGAGAGACTGAGAGATGTTATTTGTATTATGTGTGGAAGCCATGATTTGTACCACGACTCGACAGTTCCTGCAATGTTGGAGAGTTGGGAGAAAAGCTAGTTCGAAGCCATCTGCCTTTTATAGACTCCAAAACCCCCCCCGATCTAGCAATTCTCAGCTTTCCCTTTCCCTTTGAATCTGCACCGTCCGTCTCCCAATTCACCTCCCTCGGCGTCGGCGAAAGATCCGAACCCGCCCAAATAACTCTTAGGAAAACATATTGTTCCAGACCAGTCCTGCCCTTGAGAGATGTGTTTACGTGGAACAGCTGGCTTTCAGGCCTTCTGAAGGATATTCACTTTCTAGAACAGCCGACCACGCACTTACTTGTATACACGGCCCAACTTTCCCCACTGTGCATAGACCTTCTCTTCTTTAATCAAAACAGTCCCTCCATTTGAGGCCACCCGAACGCGGCACGTCGTGCGCGCTCGCCGCCGTTCATCTTGAATGTCCTTGTGTGGAGTCCTCTACATCAATGAATTGGCGAAGGGCGAGGAGTCCATTACTTCTTCCGTCAACAGACATATTTTCAGTGGTGAATCAAAACGGTATGAAGGGTCAGGGGGGTGGTTTTTGTACAACTTCCACATTCTGAAAGTTCCAGCGTACCACAATACAAGGGAACTTCAGCCGTGCATATCCTAAATCATACGTGGACTCGACGATATGTCTACAAAGTAGATACTAAAGTTCCTTGCGTAATATTAACCTAACTCGTTATTCATAAATCTTCTTCGTCCTTCCCCTCACATCTCCCCCCCCCCTTCCTTCCACCTCTTTGCCGCGAACCCATCACCCCACCCCTCCCTCTCTTCCTCCCTCATCCCACAACAACCGCAGCCGCAGCTGCAGCAGCAGCTCTCGCCACCAATGTCCTCGGCGCCCTGTATCCCCGCGGATTGTAATTATAGTCTGCCCCCTCCGACGCCGTCATGGCCGACGCCGGTGTGGAGGTGGAGGTGGAAGATGGCAATGGCGGCAGATAAAGGGGGAGTGCGGTGCTCGATTCGGCATATGTCGGAGGAGGAGGGGCATCACAAGAATCGAGGAGGGAGAGGGATGGGGCCGTGGAGGGCGAAATTGGGATGTAGGGGATTATCAACGAGGGCGCGGCGAGATAAGGCGAAAGGGCTGCGTCGGTGGAGGGTACGGCGAGGACGAGGCTTGTTGTTTCGGCGCCGGTATACTGCGATGGTGTCGGGGTTGTGGTAAGAGGAGATTGGCCCGTAGGGGAGGTATGGGCTCAGCGACGGGTCCGAAGACGACGTCGACGCGGGGGAGCTAGACGGAAGTGGACCGTACCAGCTCAGCGACGGGTCCGAAGAAGACGTCGACGCTGGGGAGCTAGACGGAAGTGGCCCATACCAAAGGCCCGAGGTTGGGCTGTTGGAGCTGTCTGACGACGATGGAGGCGGCGCTGAGCTGGACGGCAGGATGTATGGGACGATCCAACTGCTTGATGGGCTGGCAGTGCTTGAGTTAGCGCTGGAGGCGGGAGTGGTGCTCAGGATAAAGGCGGTTGGCGTGGAAGACGTGATTGCATTGCAGTGTTCGGTGACGGTGACGGTCACTGCTGGGAGGTAGTAGCCGGCACCTTGCGGGGCGGCGGAGGCGAGGGAGCTGCGGCGTGTCAGTTCTGTACATGGTAGAAAGCGTCTGAGACCTACGCAAGGCCGCAGAGGGAGAAGAGGAGGGACGTCATGGCCGTTATATCTAGCGAATGTGAGGCTTGAAAGGAAACGATGGCACCCGGATGTGGTTGTTCAATGCTGATCTCGACGCATATAGCCAAGAGATATCCAGGGAAGAGGATCTGCGTATTTATACGTCGCTATTTCTTCAGCCATCTCGATATCGTGTGTTGAGCGCAATGAGGCCATCATCTTCCTCGACGAGTATTGTGCCTGGCCATGGTTGGTACTGGACGCAGGTTGCAGCTTGCAGCTTGCAGCTTGCAGACGCATGGAAAATGCAAGGACCCGTCGATGCAGTGCTGCAGACACTACATCGGCGTTCAGACCTTATGAGGTTACTGCCAGAACTCGACATTGCAAGTCATGTTGCCCAACTGGAAAATATGGAAAATGCAGCACGTGCCTAGTAATCATTGACACAACAGATATGGACAATATTACCTTGAATAATCGCCACAGACACAACCGTATAGCGAATGGCTGAGATTATATTGTAAGTACACATACTAAATTAAGTGTAGATTGTTAATATGGCTGCGTATTATGTCCGTTTCGCTGCACGTCGGGCGAATCTGATGCCATTTCGTGGAAAATAGTACGTTGGAAGCAGCTATCACTGGCAGTTGGGGAGAGGGGATTTGAGAAAGAGGCTTCTGATATCAGTTCCACCTTCCTACAATGGAAGAAGCATCTGCATGCGGTCCGATGCCTGTCTCGATAACTCAAGGTGTGAATGAAGGAAAGGAAGCGATATATATTTCAGGAAATGAATGAATGGTAGGCAATGATCCATGACAGTACGCTAGGAAATGAGAGACTTACGTTGCATGAGCAATTTCACGCAATATATATGTATATATGATGCGGTGACATTTCTTAGGTTCGGACATAGAAATGCTACTTCCCGCGAAATTCCTCAACTTGGATAGATGAGGATTAATACTGCAGATATGCAATGAGCCGTGGATATACGAACCTAGTATTAGTGTTTCCCCAAAAGTCCCAAGTTGGTCGGCAAACCTCCTGTATTCCTTGATATAAAGTAATATAGCCTTCGAGGTTTTGCTTGCACCGCAGCGCACAAAATACTGCATAGGTGTTCAAACCGGTACGATCCAGTAGATCTATCGTGCTCATATTGTATTCCTCTTACATTGTCATACCTGGAAGATCTTCCCCCAGCCTCTCAAGCCTGATGTATCGACTCCCACGATCTTCAACATATCCCACACGACAGTTGTAATCGTATCCAACACCGGCACACCGTATTTCCCCTCCCACTCTTCCGCTCTCGTCGAGGTGCACAGATTCGTGCAGAAGGGCGAAACCGCATCAACGCCTCCCGCAACCACCTCTTCCACATATGACGCCAGCTTGTCCGTGGTTATCGCCGCAATGCTCTCATTGTCCGACACTCCATGGTGTCGCTGCGTATCCGTTGTGATCTCGACTCCTACAGCGCCGTAATTCTCCATGATCTTCTGTTGTATATCCGCCGTATACGGTGTCACAAGGCCCAGCCTCTTGACCTCGAAGATCCTCAGAGCCTTGTTCAGAGACAGCACACTCGTGGTGGCTGGGATGCCTGTCGTTTCAGTGATGGCTTTGCAGAGACTCTCGTCATCCTCGAATCCAAGCCAGCCAGCTGCTGTGCCGCACCAGCCTATCACGTCGACATGGGCGTCGGCCAGCAGCTGGGCAGCTTGGAGGATGATGCGGTGGTCGAACTGTGCGCGTCCCTCGGGCGATAATGTGATCTGGGTGACTCAGCGTGAGAAGTGAATTGTGACGTCTGGGAAGGTCGATATCATCGCGGTAGCAAGGGGCTCGACTCTGGTGTTGGAGGAGGGGACCAAGACCCCGAGACGGATCGACTTGGACATGTTGATGCTGGACTTCGCAGGCACGCTGACAGTCTGGCACAACTCCAAAGGAACGCAGGATATACAGACAGAACAAATTCTTGAGAATACCCAATAATGGCCCAAACGAAGCAGATGGAAGAAGATTCACTTATCGTGTTGTCATAGCTTTATCTCCGAATGTGGCATTGACGAGATAATCTTCATGATGGAGATAGCCACAGCGAGCTAGACGCGGAGTTGCGACAAGCTGGACAAGACCGAACGGGCGACTCCATATATGATATCCTCTGCACTGCACGTATGTTGTATATCGGCCACAGATGTCTCACACAGATGTCTCAAGATGTCTCAATGGCGGAGAAGGAAGACGTAGATGAGATGAATATCTCGAGTCTCTGGTACTGTGACCTTGCGAGTTCTTGAACCGAGTCGCGACAAACACTCTCACTTTCACTCGGAGTTGAGCAGCTCACTATGAGCTCCTCACTATGACCTCAATACCCCAGGGTAACTTGAGCCAAAGAGTATTTACAGTCAATCACCATGGAAGTCATAAAAGGAGGTTATTTGCTCATTCTCATTCTCATCGCCATAGTCTGTTCAATGGTCAGCCTCAGCCACAAACAATCCCAGCCACGATATCTGTCGCGTTAACTCCCCAGCCTCCTTCAACACGACGACGACTCCCAAACAACTGGCAATGGCTCTCCTCAAGTCACAACTCATAACTCACAACTCAGAGTCTAGCGTCCATTCTCCTCTCTCAATGATTCGCATCCTCCTGTCTCTATAGTAGAGTCCCACTACTATATCTCATGTCTCCAATCTCTCAATCATCTCAAACATCTCAATCCCTCTTCCCCATCGCTAACCTGCAGAAATGCCGTTCATTCCTCACACGCCAGAATCGCTGATCCCGCGCTCAGACTCGAAGAACCCCGCTGCGACATGTCGCGGACTCACTGCAAGTGGAAGACTATGCCGACGAGCCATTGCTGTTCCGCCGACACTGTCGAAGGGGAGGAAGACTTCGGACAGCTCGCTCAATGAGCTGCTCACCCCCGACGCCTTCTGTTGGCAACATAAGGACCAAGCGACAGCCGCGCAACCTCACGCTCCGCCTCGGGGCTTACAAAATTCCACGATGAGAGAGCGGACGAGTGTAGATACACTCATCGATAGGCTAGGATTGCTCGAAATCGTGCCGGAGAAGGGAAAGGAGAAAAGGCGGAGGAAAGCTGTACCGCCGAGGACAGTCGCATATGCAGGAGGAACACTCTACACTGAGAAGCAGGAATATCGACCTTCAGCTTCGACACCTCGAGCCCCTCGCAAGAAGAGCCCTCTCATCCTCTTCTGCTGCATCGGCGTCCCAGACGACGACCACATCGCCGCGCGACCGCGAATCCCACAACACAACCCCCATCCCTCAGTCTCGCGACCCCCAAATGCCCTCTCCACCAACCCGCGTCCTCAACCCAAACCTCCCCGCCCATCCCTCAGCACCAGGCA